>Ga0335075_10000072_pt1 | contig 206766 bp, 190 predicted proteins | sample Lox_Sample_24_FD_206723 | JGI IMG/M metagenome (GOLD analysis project Ga0335075, IMG submission 206723) | Soil microbial communities from Loxahatchee National Wildlife Refuge, Florida, United States - Lox_Sample_2.4 | ecosystem: Environmental > Terrestrial > Soil > Wetlands | place: USA... | reverse complement strand
CCGGCGACGATTTCCTGCACTTTCTCAAGCTCGTCCTTGCTCACGGACAGTGACCCTTCCCGCAGGCATCACGCCTGCCACAGTGGCATCACAGTCCCCCGCTTACACACTCAATTAAACAGGCTCCGCAGGTCGCCATCAACGTCAAGGGCGCGATCCCCCGCCGAGAGGGAGAACCGAAGCTCATCCTCCAAAGCGGGGGCGCAATCCGCTCGTGATGTGAACGGCCCCCCGGCGGCCTCTCTCGTCATGTGCCCAGCGTATTCGCGTCGCATTAACGCCAACAAGAGACCGTGAATCCGCCGCGCGGAACGACATGGCACAGGATGGAACGCCTTCAGGGCGTAGGGGAAAGAAGCAGCAGGAACGGGGAAGCAGTGAACATCATCAGATCGGGCCGGCAGGCCGTCATCGCCCGGTGCCGGGCAAGGATCCTCGCCATCGCAGGCGGCGCCGTCGTCGTCATGGCGGCCACGCTCGCCGGGTCAGCCCCCGGCGCGGCGGCGGCGGAGCCGTATCCCACGCCGGCGATCACGGTAGCCGGCGGCAACTCGGTCATCGCCATCCAGACCCCCAGCGACGCGCTCCGGTTTTACTGGAACCAGTACGGCACCAACAACTGGTACGGCGAGCAGGTCGCGGCCAGCGGCACCACCTTCTCCGCGCCGGTCATCGCGGCGGACGGAAACGGCGTCATCATCGCCGCGCAGGGCGCGAACAACAGCCTGGACTTCTACTGGCAGACCGACGGCACGGCCGGCTGGAACCCTGAGCTGGTCGCCGGGGCGGGCACGACCTACTCCGCACCGTCGCTGGCGGTCAACGGCGGCGGCGTGAACATTGTCGCCCAGGGTCCCGCCAACAGCCTGGACTTTTACTGGGCCTTCAACGGCACCTCCACCTGGCACCCGCAGACGATCGCCGGGGCGGGAACCACGTACTCGGCGCCGGCCGTCGCGTCAAACGGGGGAGCGGCCAATGTGGCCGCGCAGGGCCCGGGTAACAGCCTGTTCTTCTACTGGCAGGCGAACGGCACCAGCACCTGGCATCCCGAGCTCGTCGCGGGCATCGCGACGACGTATTCCGCCCCGGCCATCACAGGGAACGACGGCAGCGCCAACGTGGCCGCCGAAGGGCCCGGTGACAGCCTGGACTTCTACTGGCAGGTCAACGGCACGGCGCCCTGGCATCCGGAGGTCATTCCCGGAGAGGGAACCGAGGACGCGCCCGCCATCACCACGATGAACCACGGGTCCGGCGACGGGGTGTGCGTCCTGGGAGACCTGGCAGAGTACTGTGCCGTCAACGGGTCCCCGACCTGGCAGCTCGTCGGAATCTACGGCATTCATTTCATCGGATCGGCCTCCGCCATTACCGAGAACAACGGCAGCGACAACATCGCCGTCTTCGCCGCGGCCGGCGACCTGGTTTTCTACTGGGACGACAGTAGCGGGACGTTCCACAGCGAGGTGGTGGACCCGGGTCCCGCGTAAGCCCGGTGGAGAACGAGGCGAGCCCCCGGGCGCCAGAGGCGCCGAGCACCACCGTGCGCAACGTGCCGATCATCCGCATGTGCCGCTTTCCGCCCGAACTTCACCCTGATTGGCAGGGGACGCGGTGTCGTTCTGGCGACGAGCGAAAAGCAGTGCTCCCGGGACGTTGTCATCTGGCCCGATCAGCAGCTGTGCTTCGACCGTGATCCCGGCGGCGCGCAGCCAGCCCGCTACCTGCTGGGGCTGGCGGCGGTGAACGTAGATCCTCATGGGATGGCCGCCGTAGCCCTGGGTCTTGAGCCGCGATCCCTCTCCGACGTGGAAGCCGACGAGAGCCGGCCCGCCGGGGCGCAGCACCCGCTGGAAGTGGCCGAAGACCCCTGGTATCTCCTCATCCGGAACGTGGACCAGCGACCAGAAGGAGAGCAGCCCGGCAACTGATGCGTCCGCCAGCCGCAAGTCCGTCATCGAGCCCACCTCGAACCTCAGTCCGGGGTGCTCACGCCGGGCAACGTCGATCATCGCGGGCGACAAGTCGATGCCGAACGCGTCGGCACCTAGCTTCCCCAGGTAGGCGGTTACGTGCCCAGGGCCGCAGCCCACGTCGGCTACCGGCCCGCCTCCGCTGTCGCGAACCATTTCGGCGAACAGGGCCAAGGCCGCCCGCAGGTAAGCCTTGCCATCGAGGGCGTCGCGCAGCTGATCGGAGTAGCTGAGCGCCACCTCGTCGTAGGAAGTCCGGATATCTTGCAGCCATCCGCCCGTATCCATGCCCAGAACAGTACACAGGCACCAGGGCCGCCCGCCCGGGTCGGCAGGGTTCTGGTCGCCCGATGACGCGTGGGCTGGGCTGGTCTGCTGCTATGGTCGCGACAAGGCCGTGACCATAGCAAGGAGCCGTCATGCGCGACGCGATAGTCACGAGCGCCGGTGCGCGAATCCGGTGGACTGAGCTGCCGGGGGGCTCCCCGCCCAGGATCTACATCCACGGCATCGGCGCCATGTCCGGCGCCTACTACGCCGAGGTGGTCGCCGATCCGCGGCTGGCCGGGAACAGGTCGCTGCTCATCGACATGCTCGGCTTCGGGCTCAGCGACCGGCCCGCCGACTTCCGGTACACGATCGATGATCACGCGGCGGTGCTGGCACGGGCACTGGAGCAGGCGCAGGTGCGGGCGGCGGAGCTGGTCGCGCACAGCATGGGCGGGGCCGTCGCCACCGTCCTCGCGAGCCGGTACCCCGATCTGGTTTCCAGCCTCGTCCTGGTGGACGCGAACCTCGACCCGTACGTGCCAGAACGCCAGCCGGGCATGAGCGGGATCGCCACGTACACCGAGGCGGACTTCCTGGCCGGCGGCTGGCAGGAGGTGCGGGACCGGGTCGGCGAGCACTGGTGGGCCACCATGCGGCTGGCCGGGCGGGAGGCGCTGCACCGCAGTGCCGTTCACCTCGCCCGCGGCACCACGCCGTCGGTGCGCGAGCAGCTCATGCGCCTGGACATGCCACGGACGTTCATCCACCCCGAGCAGGATCCTCCGCTCGACGGCCAGCAGCTGCGGTCGGCCGGCGTCGCGCTGGTTCCGGTCGCGGGCGCGGGCCATAACGTGATGCTCGACAATCCCGAGGGGTTCATCCAGGCGGTGGCGACGCACTCGCGGCGGGCAAGCACGCTTCTCACGCGCGACCGGTAGCGGCGGGCGCGACTCGCGTCGCTGTGCCGGTTGCCTTCGGCCAGGCTCTTACCTGGCCGAAGGCAACTTCGGCCCGCGCGGGCGAGGCTACGGGACCATGCCCGCCTTGCTGACGAAGGCGCTCTGCACGATGGCGCTCTCCCCGTTCACGACCCCCGTCTTGAGGTCATAGTCACGCTCGCCTATGTACTGCAGCGTGCTCTGGTCGAAGATCCACTCGCTGCGGTAGCCGCCGGTGTCCCAGGCGATCGCGATACCGTGGCGGCCCGCCGCGTTCACCGCATCGGGGACCAGCTTGGCCCCTGGCAGCAGCTCCGCCGTCCGGTACAGCGCCGCACTGAGGGCGGGCGGAACGATCGCCTCCCTGATGAGGTCGCCGATCTCCTGCGCTGGATCGTCGTTCGTCCATTTCTTCCCCGCCTCGAGGTAGCCCAGCAGGGCCGTGGTGTCGGTCGGCATCGACTGCATGAGCCGGTACGTGGCGTCGCCCAGGTGCCCTTCGCTCGGGCAGGTAAAGTCCGGCCTCGCTCCCGTCACCGTCGCCGGTGGACGCTCCACCTTTCCGTTGACCACGGGGAATGGCGACACTGGCACGCTGGAGCCATCCTCCTTCAGCAGGCCGGTGACGCAGATGTCGGCCACTGGAAGCCAGATCTGCCGTTCGTGGAGCTTCTCCATGGTCGTCGTCTCGTGGCCGTTCGCTATCGTGTCGGATGAATAGGCGACCTCACTCCGGATGTACTCAAAGTCGCTGCCCGGCACGGACGTGCTCGGCCGGCTTCCGGCCGACTTGGCGATCATCGCGAGCAACTGGTACGCCGTCGCCGGGGTGCTGGTGCCCGCCTGAGTGCGCTTGCCCGGGGGCTGTGGACGCGCCGTCGAGACAACCAGGCCGACGGCTGCCGCGATCGCCAGGACGCTGGCCCCGGCGACGGCGATCAGGGTGCGGGATCGCTTCCCGCGACGTTCCCGGCCGGATGCCCGGCTGGCCCCGTCCGCTGGGCGGAATTCGCTCATCAGGTACTCCTTGAGGATCTGCTGCCGGTCCGCTGGCAGGTCCAGCTCGGCTGGCGGCGGCACCAGCCGAGCCAGCTCCGCAAGCTCCCGACCGTTCCTGGAGTCGTGGTGGTTCACCGGGTCCCTCCCCGCATTGACCGGACCGCGTTCTCGCGGTCACCCTCTACCTGTTCGCTCGCCTTGCCCGGTTCCCGCGCACCAGGAGATGGCACGGGGACCTCGGCGAGCTTCTGCAGCTTGCGGCGCGCACGGGACAACCGGGAACGCACTGTCCCCACGGGCACCCCTAGTGCCTCCGCGGCCTGGTCATAGTTCAGGCCGGACCATACGCACAGCGCGAGGACATCCCGCTCGCCACGCCGCAGCCGGCCCAGCGCGGCCCGCACGAGCCGAAGCCGGGCCGTGTCGTCGATCCGCGCGGCCAGGTCCTCGGTGAAGTCAGGCAGCACGGCTGCGGGCGGCAGCCTGCTCAGCGCCGCCTGGTGCCTTCTCGCGGATCTGGAGACGTTGCGGGTCACGTTGAGAGCGATGCCTAGCAGCCACGGCAGCAGCGAGTCGCCCTCTGGCCGCACCGTGCCCCGCCGCCGCCAGGCCTCGAGGAACGTGAGCGAGACCACCTCCTCGGCGGTCGACCAGTTACCTGTCAGCCGGAACGCATGGTTGTAAACCGCGCGGGCATGTTGCTCGAAGAGCAGGCCGAACGCGTCTCTGTCCCCGGCGCGCACCCGGGCGCGCTGACTAAGTTCCACGAATAGTCCTGTCCGGTCCCGACCCGCGAGTTCCGCCCGCTCTCAAGGAGTTTCGTCGATACGGTCGTGCAGCGGAAGCCGCAACCAGCGGCGCCCCCCGCCCGGGGCGCCAGGAAGCGGCAACGACAAGGAGCCCCCGGAGCGCTTGGCTCCGGGGGCTCCTCGCTGGGCGGGGTCAGATCCTCGCGAGCCCCTGGGAGTGCGTGTCGCCCTCAGCCATCAGAATCCACGGGAACTCCCCGGCTTCCGGGGTCGCCGGAGCTCCCTGCGATCCTTGCATCTGTGCGTTCTGCGTACCCTTGGCGTTCATGTCTTCTCCTACTCTGGGCCTCTATGCCCTAGACGCTCGGGGAACGGCGGGTAGTTGCCGCGCTTCATCCGCGATTTGGCTTCTGTGACCAGTGCTGCGTGTTGCACGCCGGTAGCTGTGCCAGTCTCGCTGACTAGCCCCGCGTGCCGCAGGCACCCGGGACGCCAGCTTCCGGCGCTGCCCTGCCGACTTCCCCGATTTTCCCCACATTCACCACTGGGCGGTTCCCGAGTGGCCAGACAGCTGGTCAACCTGGGTGGCGTCGGCAGCAAGGCGTTATCGGCTCAGGCCGCCGGGAGCCGACCGAGCAGGGACTCGGCGGTCGCGTCGATAACGTCATCGAAGTGCCCGGCGGGGCCGGGGTTGCGCCGGGCGGCGCGGCTGGGGAAGTCCCCGACCGGCCGGGTGCCTTCGGCCGGCTCGAAGGCCAGCATGGGCAGCGCACTGCCGTCAGCGGCTTCGTAGGTCGTTGAGGACTCGCGACTGGCTGTCATAAGTACACATTCGACCATCTTCCTGGAGCCTGTGACGCGTGTTGTCACGATGTTGTCGTGTTCTGTCCGTTTATTACCGTGCCTGGCTTGCCATACTTTCGGTGATCCGCCTCGAGGCGGGGAACACGAAGCGTGGAGTTCACTACATGACAACACGACGCAAGCTGAGGGGCGTCATCGCCACTCTCATCGCCGCGTTCGGCGTACTGCTGGCCGTCGCCGGGCCGGCCAGTGCCGCCACCGGTGCGGGAGGCCTGACGATCCTCTACGCGTCCAGCGGGGACATGGCCCACAAGTGCAACGTCATCGGCGGGGCGAATCTTAAGTACGAGGCCGTGGTCTGCGCCGACCTCATTACCTCAGAGAGCGGGGCCGATTACCACGTCAAGGCCCAGGCGGAGATCATCTGCCAGGTGACGGCGACCGGGCAGGAGGTTGCCTGCCTGAACAGCGTCACGCAACTCCAGCTGGAAACCGGGAGCGGTGGCGCCACCACTCTGGGCGGCAATGGCTGCGGGAACGGGTACGCCCCCTGCCCCGTCGGGCGGTTCGAGGTCCAGACACGCAACTGGGACTACACCATCGCGGGTGGTGAGGGTGGCGTGTGCTCGTCCAACGTGGACACGGCCTACCAGGTGTACACGGTGGTCTGGGGTGGCCTCACCTCGGTCACGACCCCAGACGGCCATTCCTACTCGCTCGGCAACGGCAACGCCAACGACGGCGCCAACGAGTCGACCGGGCATTACTTCGTCTGCCCGTAGACGCTGACGTGTGCGGTGTGCCGTCTGCCTGCAACGACGGCACACCGTGCCCGCTAAGCGCTCGCGCCGCCGCCAGCGTCTTCCTCGCCACGATTTCGTCGATGGGTGCGTACCCTGTCGCCATGAGCGAGATCACCCACTTCTACCGGCAGCCGAGCCCGACCTCTGTCCTCGGGCGGCACGCAGGCCTCTCGCCCAGCCTTCCGGGCGACCCCGAGGCGCTCAGCGCAATCGTGCGGGGAGTGCTTATCCACAATTTCACCGCGAAGGTTGCGGGCCTGTCGTTTCCGGCCGAGCGCATGGCGCACATGCAGACCGTCGGTGCCGAGTCGATCCTGGACAACGTGTTCGGCCTCGATCCGGCTCCCCTGGGCGTCGAACGGCCAGTCGAGCGGAAAATGGTCGGCTTCTGCTACCACTTCGCGCTGCTGCACTGCGCCCTGCTGCGCGCCACGGGAACACCGGCCCGCATCCGCTGCGGCTTCGCCGGCTACTTCGTGCCGCAATGGTGGATCGACCACTGGGTGACCGAGTACTGGGACGGCGATGGCTGGCGGCTCACGGACCCCCAGGTCGGGCGGCGCGACCTGGCCGCTGACGACTTCCAGGACGCGGTCACCGCGTGGGATCAATGTCGCGGTGGTGCTTCGCGGCCCGCTGTGTACGGCAACGGAGAATTGTGGGGCTGGGACGAATTGCGAGGCAGCCTTATCAATGACGTCGCCGCACTCAACAAGGTCGAGGTCTCCGGCTGGTACTGGTGCGACCGCCTCAAGGTGAAGCCCCTCGATCAGCCTCACGACGAGCTCGACACGTCACTCGACGTCCTGTGCCGCCTCGCGGCCACCGCGGAATCGGCCGAGACGATCAGGGAGTGCTTTGACCTGTACCCGGACTTGCGGCCGCCAGCGGACGCCGTCGCCCGATAGGACGCTCGCCAGGCCGCCGGCGGCTTAGTACTGTGGCAGCTCATGGACTGGGTGCAGGACATGGCCGCCCGCTGGGTGCGGATTATGACTCAAGCGGGCGATGGCGCGACACCGCTGGATGAGGCCGTTGCGCAGATCAGCGCAATCGGCCAATCGCAAGGAAAGAAGACCAAGTTCGGCGGGGCAAAACGGAATGCGGCCGGTGTGGCCGAGGCATCCGCTGTTACCGTCCTTTCGCGTCAGCTACTCGCCGGCGTGCTGATCACCGACCTGGTGATCGACCGGCTCTGCACGGTGACCGGCGAGGATCGCGAGCAGGTCCTGAATCAGCTGTCGAGTCAATTCCCGCGGCAGATCCGCGATCAGCAACTGCGCGCCCTCCAGGCTGAGCTGTCGGGTAGTTGCGTACCGCTGCGAGACCAGGGGCATGCGTTGCAGGCCGGGCTGGGCCGCCGCATTGAGGAACTGCTCAGGCTGGCCGAGGCGCAAGCCACGGCACTCATCGACGCGGCTCGCGCCGAAGCCGCCACGATCACCGCGGCGGCCGCGCGCGACGAGCCTGGCCGCCCCGACGCGGCCGAAGATCGTGGCGACTAGGCCAGGCGTCGCGCGGGCCTGGCCCTTCCTCGGGAGGCTACTCCGCAGCTGACCTGGCCTGGGAGGACTGACATGACGGCTGAGCGGGCACAACGGCTTCAGCCCGCGTGCAGGCCAGGACGTCAGCCGGGGGCTTAGTGGCAGGGCAACTGCGGGGGGTTGCGATGAGCGGAAGCACACGGCGGATTGTCGTGGGCGTGGACGGGTCGGAGTCGTCGAGGGACGCCCTGCGCTGGGCGATCGAGCAGGCCAGGCTGACCAGCGCATCGGTGGACGCGGTGATGGCGTGGCGGTACCCGGCGGCCACGTTCGATCGGATGGCGGGGGCCGAGGTCGACTTCGAGAGCACCAACAGGGACGCGCTGACCGAGATGCTCGCGCAAGCGGGCGGCCCGCAGTCGGGGGTCGAGATCCGCCCGGTGGTCACCGAGGGGCATCCGGCCGACGTGCTGCTCCGCGCGTCCAGCGGCGCGCAGATGCTCGTCCTCGGCAGCCGCGGGCTTGGCGGGTTCGTATCCGCGGTGCTCGGCTCGGTGAGCCTGCAGTGCGTGCTGCACGCCCACTGCCCCGTCCTGGTCCTGCGCGACGGCCACGAAGGGCACCCGGGGGGCTAGCGCCAGCGACAGCCGGGGCCTGAGGCCGCCCTGATCGCCGCGCTCGCAGGGGCGCGGCACTAGCGCAATTGCGGCGAGGCCGGATTTTATCTCTCGACGGGTCAGCATGCGGCGTGGCACTCTGAATTGGAGGAAAGGGCTGGCGGGGTGTCGTCGCGCATATTGGTTCAGGCCGGGTGGCGTCGTCACGCATGGCTGATTCCGGCGGTGCTCGCGGCGGCGCTGAGCGGCGTGCTGTGCTGGGGCGCATGGCGATACGGATACAACCCGGGATGGCTGGCTGCTTCCGGCTGGCGAGTCGTCCTGCGCACCAGCCAGAACTGGACTATCCTCACCGCGATGGTGCTGGTGCTCGCGGCGCTGGCCGCGTTCTGGTGGCCGCGGCGGACCCAGCGCGTCCCGATCGGGCTGATCGCGGTCGTCGTCCTGGTGGTGCTCGCGGCCGTGCTTGGCGCGGCCTCCTACGTCCCCTGCCGCGGCCAGGTGAGCACGATCGGGGTCATGTTCTGGATCCTCCAGCTCTACGTGGGCCAGCCGCCGAACATCTACCAGGGGCAGGTCCCGGCGGCGTCTGCCTGTGGCGGACCGCCTCCGCTGGCACTGCAACTCGGCCAGATCGATGGCCTCGGGGCGACGCTGATCGGTGCGGTCGCCGTCGGGTCGATGCTGTGGCGGCAGCCGCTTGACCGCATGCGGTCCCGTTTCGCCCGGGACGCGACGATATTCTCCGGGCTGACCGAGTTGACCCTTCCGCTGCTGCGGCGGCTGACGGAGGAGGCGCGCAGCCCCCGCAACGTCATCGTCATCGAGCCCGACGAGGACAACTCGGTGCTTGAGGAGGCCAAGCTCACCGCGGCCAGGATCGTGATCGGCGACCCGTCCTCACCGGACCTGCTGCGCCCGATCATCGAGACCTGGCGCGGCTGCGCCCTTACCCACCTGTATGCGCTGCGGGACAGGGTCCAGGACAATGACGCGATCATCCAGACGGCCGAGGCCATCTTGAGCCGCTACCAGCCCGCCCTCGATCACCAGCCGCACCTGGTGGCCCTCATCGACGATCCGAGGCAGGCCGACCACTGGCGCGGCCGCCGCAGTGGCGCCTCAATCGTGTGGTTCGAGGACGCGCTGAGCCCGGCGGAGGCAACCGCCCGCGGCCTGGTGCCGCGGGTGCTGCGCAGCGAGCCACGGCAGTTGCTCATCTGCGGCGACAGCACCTTCACCCTGGCGATCTTGCAGGAGCTCTCCCGCCGGGCCTGGGAGCAGGCTGAGCTTGTCCGGGCGGCGGCGGTCGGACGGGCGGCGGCACCGGACCTGCTGCTCGACGGGGCCGCCCCGCTGCCGCTGCCGCTGGCCCGGGTTGCCCTGCTTGACCAGCGGGCGATCGACATCCGGCGCGAGTACCTCGCGTCGGCGCCGACGGCGGCGCTGGCGTCGCTCCCGTCTCTCGACGCCCATCCGGTCCGCTGGCGGGACAATCTGCTGCGCTTGCTCGACGCCATGGACCCTGAGCAGGCCAAGGAGACCGCCGTCATCATCACCGAGAGCCCCCCGGGGAGCGGAGTGCACGAGGCGGGCCGGGTCGCGCGGCTGCACCCAGAGACCCCCGTGTTCGTGCTAGCAGCGGCCGAGGCCGACCGGGGGGAGGCGATCTTCGATCTCCTGTACCCGTTCGAGCCCGGGCTGCTCGTCGACGGCGAGGTTCCTGAGGACACCTGGACCCGGGTCGCCCGGCACTGGCACGAGTGCTACCGGCTCAGCCATCCGCTGCCCCCAGGGCACCCGCGAAGCCACGCCCGGGTGCCCTGGTCGGATCTGGACCCGTTCCTGCGCGAGGACAACATCCTTGAGCTGCGCTCGATCCTGGCGGCAACCGCGGCCTGCGGCCGGAGGTGGACCCCGGTGCACCTGGTGCTGCCCGGCAGCGTGATCGAGCTGAGCGAGCAGGAGCTCACCAGGATCGCGATCAGCGAGCACACTCGCTGGCAGCAGCGCCGGGTGGCGGCAGGCCGGATCCAGGAAAATGTCGTGCCCTGGCCGGAGCTGCCGGCGCCGGTGCGGGCCGAGGTTCGCCAGCACCTGCGCACCCAGCTCGCGCAGCTCGAGGACGTCGGCTTCGTGGCGATCGTGCCGGCCGGCGGCCCCAAGGGCGCGGCCGTCTACGAGCGCGTCGGGATGGTCCAGGCCACTCAGCTGAGCGCGCCGCTCGCGTGGACCACGCACGCGGGCGAGCCGATGCAAGGTCACGCCGGCGACTGGCGGGTCGTCGACGAGGCCGGGAACCTGCGAACGGTGGCTGATCCCGACTTCAAGACGAGCCACGAGCGGGCGGGCAGCGGCCGCTGGCGCCGGGTCGGCACCTACCGGGCCTGGCAGGTGCGTGAGGACGTGGTGGTCAGGACGAAGGAGGGCAAGGCGGCCGCCCGCGCCAATGACTGGATCGTCGAGGCATCCACCGGCGAGCGCTGGCCGGTGCGGAACGCCCAGTTCCGGGTGACCTACCGGCCGCTGGATGACTCACAGGACCGCACCCTTTCCTCCGGCTAGGCGAGCAGCCCGGCCAGCACGACCGGCCCGGCTACGGCGAGTCCGACCGAATGCCCGGTCGCCAGGTCGCCGACGCCGCGAGCGACAACCTGTCTCCGGTGAGTCACGTCAAGTGGCTCGCCGAGCGCATCCCGGGCGTGGCGGTCGTGGTCCAGGCGGGTGCGGCGCGCTTCGGCGCGCTTGACGTCCTCCCTGACATACTGCGCTGGCTAACTCAGAGGGCGTCTGATTTGAGTGCCGCCGTGGCGTGGTCAGGGGCATCAGCAGGAGTCCGTGTCCGGGACCGTGACCACGCTGGTGGCCAGAAGCGCCGCGCCGCCAGGCATGACCGGCAAGCCGGTGTTGTCGGTGGGCTTGTCGTTCTGGACGTAGTTCTGGAGCGCCTGCGAGGCGGAGGGCGATGCGCTCCAGATCTCCATGTACTGCTGCCCGCCGGGCGGGCACACCACGTCGGAAGGGACAGACCAGTCGTTACCTGAGCGGGACGGCTCTTCGACCGGATAGTAATATCCCTGTACGCCAGCCTGGTCAATGAGCCACACTGTCGTGCCGTATGGGATGTTGTCCGCGGTCCCGTTCAGGCCGAAACCGTTGGTGGCCGGCGACGATCCGCTCGCGGGGGACACGATCGTGCCCGTGGGCTTGGGTGCCTGCGTGGCGGTGGGACTGCTCGTGGCGGGCGGCCTAGCCCCGCCGCCGCCGGCAGACGACGACTGCTGCGCGGGGACCGACTGCTGACCGACGGGTACCTGACTGCCTGGAGCCGGCAAGGGAACGGTTCCGACCCCAGCCCCCGCAGGCAGTGTTTGTGCCGTCCCGGTCGCGGCGGGCGACTTATTGGGGCGACCCGTGGCGGGTTGGTCTGTCCCAATGGCCGAGGCACCTTGAACTTGCGGCCCAGACTGCCCAGACGCCTGGAGTGCCTGCGACCCATGGGCGGAGTGGTGGAGCGCCCAGAATGAGACGCCCGCCACGACGACGACGGCACCAGCGACCGTCATGAGCACTGGTCGCCTGCTGCGCCGCCGGTGCCTGGGTCGCGCCGGGCCAATGGAGTCCCCGGCTGGCGGGCCCATCTCCGCCACCGCCGGCCCGCTGGAAGTCTCCGTCACGTACGAACGGCTAACGGGTGCGGCTGGAGGCACCGTGGTAATGCCAGCCTGGGGTGCGGACATGGCTTCCGCGAGTAGCCGCATGGCCGCCTCCGCGGTGGGCCGGTCGGCCGGGTCGCGGCTGAGGAGAGCCATGATGACCGGCGTGAGCGGCCCGGCGTTCTGCGGCGGCTCAGGGTCCCGGGTTGCGATCGCGGCTATCGTCGCGGCGATGTTGTCGTATTTCTCGTAGGGTCCCTCCCCCTCCACGGCCGCGTACAAGGTGAGGCCGAGCGACCACAGGTCAGCGGCTGCCGTGCCCGGCTCGCCGTGCACTCGTTCCGGGGCGGTGTAGGCGGGTGTCCCCATGACCATCCCGCTCCGGGTGAGCGAGGGATCGCCGTCGATGGCCGCGACGCCGAAATCGGTCAGGACCGCCCCTCCGTCGTTAGTGAGCAGCACGTTGCTTGGCTTCACGTCACGGTGCAGGACGCCGACGGCATGGGCCGCCGCCAGCGCCGCCAGCAGGTCGTGGCCCATCTGCGCCACGATATGCGGCTGCAGCGGCCCCTGCTCCCTGAGGATACGGTCGAGCGGGCGTCCGCGCACGAATTCCATGACAATCCACGGGCGGCTAAGGTCCTGCACCACGTCGAATACCGTGGCTACCGCCGGGTGATTCAGGCGCGCCGCGCTGCGCGCCTCACGCAACTGGCGCTGCTGAAGCTCGTACCGCTCCGCCTCGCTGAGCTCCCGTGGAAAGATAATCTCCTTGAGAGCGACGTCGCGGTCGAGGAGCTCGTCCTTGGCCAGCCACACCCGGCCCATGGACCCCTGGCCGATTGCCCTGGCCAGCCGGTAGCGCCCGCCGATCAGCCGGTTCGGCGATGCCGGTTCCCCCGGCATCGACGCGCGTCGATGCCGGGGCTGGCGGGCTGCACCCTCAGCAGCTGGCCAGCTGCCCTCAGGTGATTCACCGGACCTATGGCCTGGCGAGCCCAGACCATCGTTGCCCGGCTCCCACATGCCGTCGTCGAGCCTCATCGCCTATCGAGCCGCCTTCCCCTTATAACCGCTCTCACGCGAAATCTCCTGCCAGCGACGGCGATGAGAACCGAGCAAGAAAGATCGTGAATGCCGGGTCTGAGCCTAGCAATCACCATCAACTGGGGTACCGGGAATCTGACGGAAATAAGCCCGCATTTATAGGCTATCGATCGGATAGTGATAAAATATTGTTCGGTTGTTAATTAATCATAAATATGGCACTGGGCGACTGCCGGGTGCCAAAACTCGCCCATGGCGGCTGGCTGGCGATTCCCGGTGGTGCCGGCAATGGCCGTTGCAGTGCCGGGCGTGCCGGGCCGGCCGGCATTGCGGGTCAGCCGCCGATGACCGCGTCCGCGATCACGATGGCCAGCACGAGGCCGGTCAGCATTACATAGAGCAGGTCCCCGCGCCGATGGTAGAGCGCGAGCTGCAGCACCAGGCCAGTGGCCGGCAGCGCCGCGAACATCGCGGCGGCGGCCAGGATCACGGCCGTCGCCGCCGGTCGCCACGAAGTCAGCTCAAGCGCGGCGCCCACCGCCATCACGGAGGTGGAGGCCGCGGTTCCCCAGCCCAGCAGCCGGCCAAGTCCACGGGTCATCTCAGCAACCCGAACGGGCCGGCGCCGGCCGCGCCGAACGCCGTAAGCACGGTCAGCCCGGTCAGGACGGTGGCGAAGATGACCCGCAGGCAGCCCGCAGGTACCCGGGTCAACGCCGGTGCGCCGAGCAGCGAGCCGGCCACGGAGCCGAGTACGACTGGCGCTGCGAGACCAGGGCTGACCTCGCCCCGCAGCAGGTAGGCCGCCGCGCCACCGGTGGCCGTGACGCCGATCATCAGGTTCGCCGTCGCCGACGACACCTTGAGCGGCAATCGCAATGCCGTGTCCATCGCGGGAATCTTCAGCACCCCGCCGCCGATGCCCAGGAGGGTGGACAGCAATCCAGCGCCGAACATGAGCGCAAGGCCCAGCGGCACCCGGTGCACTCGGTACCCCGTCGGCTCATCTCCACCGCTGGCTGGCACCGATCCCAGCTGAAGCCGCATGTCCCAGTCGCTGGCGGGAACGCGTACCTGGCGGTCGCCGCGGCGCCCGGCGACGATCTGCGCCGCTGACACCCCGAGCACCGCACTGAACAACGCGAACAGGACCGCCGCGGGTACCTGCCCCACGATGAGCACGCCGGCGAAGGCGCCGGTCGCCGTTGCGACTTCCAGCACGACGGCCAGCCGGAGGTCGGTGATGCCCGCCTTCAGGAACCGCGGCGCGCTGGCAGACGAGCACGCCACCACCGACACCAGGCTGACCGCGATCGCCACAGGCAGCGGCGCGTGCGCCACCGCGACCAGTATCGGCACGATGAAGATCCCTCCGGCCATCCCCAGGGCGCTGCCCAGGGCGTTCGCCACGACCGCGGTGGCAAGCAGCGTGATGAACAGGCCGGCGGTCATCACCTGGGTCCCTCGGACGCGCGCCGCAGCCGAGTCTCGAACGTGACCGCGTCGCCCCGGTACTGCAGGGTCTCGTGGTCCACGGGGCGTGCTCCGGTAGTGAAAGACGTGCGCTCGATCCGGAAGACCGGGTCACCCGGGCCCATCCGCAGCGCCTCGGCGGTGTGGGCGTCGGCTGCCCCGGCACTGAGCCGGTAGGTCGCCTCCACCAGCCGCACGTCGTACTTGTGCTCAAGCAGCTCGAACACTGGCGTGCTGGCCAGGTCGTCGGTGGCGATGTGCTGGCCGAGCTCGAGCGGGAGGTAGGTGTTGTCGAGGGAGATCGGCCGCCCGTCGGCCAGCCGCACCCGCTCGATATGAGTGACCCGGGTCCCAGGATCGAGTGCCAGCTCGCGGGCCACTGCACCGCTGGCGGGTACCACCTCGACCCGCAGGACCACGGCGCTCGCCTCGCGCCCGGCCGACGCCATGTCCTCCACGAACCCGGTCAGCGATGTCAACGGCTGGGTAATCCTGGGCAGCGCTACGAATGTCCCGCGCCCCCGCCGCACCTCGACCAGCCCGCGAGCGACCAGGTTCTGCACCGCCCGGCGCACGGTGATCCGGCTGACCCCGAACCGCTCGATCAGCTGGTCCTCGGTGGGCAGCCGCTCGCCGACCGGTGGCGAGCCCGCCAGGATCCCGGTCGCGATGACCCGCTCCACACTCGCGTACAACGGCACGCGCTCATCCCGATCCACCCAGACATTATAACGTCATGATGTCCATGGCCGGGCCGGAGCCTGGTCGTCCGGTTAGGTGCCTGATTGCTTATCCGCCCAGCTCGCCGCCTATCCGTTGACCGGATGTCAATCTCGGCCGGCTGAGATGGACTGGGGTGTGCTCGCAGGACTGCGAGGCGCTGCCGGCCGCCGATGGCATGCTGGTGGGAAGCCCGTAACAGGCCATCGAGGGCATCATGACCAGCGCGAGGTGCTTGGCCAGAAGAAAGGATCGTGAGACCATGACCGACCCGGTCGCAGGATCAGGCCTCGCTGGCGCGTTCACCGCGTTCGTCGAGGGTACGGCCGACGCGGCCAGCGCGTCGGCCGAGGAGAAGCTGCTGCACCTGTTCCGGCGGGCCGCCGCGACGGTGCCTGCGTATCGGAAGTTCCTTGGTGAGCGCGGATTCGACCCCGCCCAAGTACGTACGATCGAGGACTTCCTGCGGGTCCCGATGATGGACAAGGCTTCCTATCACTCCCGCTACCCGCTGCCCGAGCGGTGCCGGGAGGGGCGGCTGGATCACTGCGACCTGGTGGCCGTCTCCTCCGGATCGAGCGGGACCCCTACGATCTGGCCGCGGTCGGTGGCCGACGAGCTGACGGTGGCACGGCGATTCGAGCAGGTCTTCCGTGACGCGTTCAGCGCCGACAGGCGCAGCACCCTGGCCGTTGTCTGCTTCCCGCTGGGCACCTGGGTTGGCGGGCTGTTCACCACCGCGTGCGTGCGGCACCTGTCGGCCAAGGGATATCCGATCACGACCGTGGCGCCGGGCAACAACCCCGCCGAGATCCTTCGGGTGCTGCCGGAGCTTGCGCCGCACTTCGAGCAGGTCGTGCTGCTCGGCTACCCGCCGTTCATGAAGAACGTGATCGACCTCGGGGCGGCCCGGGGACTGGTGTGGTCAGACTACGAAGTCAAGCTCGTGTTCGCGGGCGAGGTGTTCAGCGAGGACTGGCGCCGGATCGTTGCCTCCCGCGTCGGCATGGCCGAGCCGATGCTCGGCACCGCGTCGCTGTACGGCACCGCGGACGCGGGCGTGCTGGCCAACGAGACGCCGCTGTCGATTGCGGTGCGCGGCTTCCTCGCGGAGCGGCCTGAGCTTGCGCGGGAGATGTTCGGCGAGTCCCGGCTGCCGACGCTGGCCCAGTACGACCCCTCCGCGTGCTACTTCGAGACGCAGGACGGGACGTTGCTGTTCAGCTCGGACGGCGGGGTTCCGCTGATCCGCTATCACATCGCGGACGAGGGCGGAATCGTCGCGTATGAGGACATGCTCGATCTGTGCGCCAGGCACGGGTTCGACCCGGTCAAGGCGGCCGGCGATGCGGGCGGCTACCTGCCGTTCGTGTACGTCTTCGGCCGGTCGCTGTTCACCGTGTCCTTTTACGGCGCGAACGTCTACCCGGAGAACGTGACCGTCGGGCTCGAGCAGCCGGGGATCAGCGACTGGGTGACCGGCAAGTTCGTGCTCGAAGTCGCCGAGGACGACGACGCGGACCACGTCCTGCGGGTCACGGTCGAGCTCGCCCCAGGCGCGGACGGCGACCCCGACCGTGTCGCCGCCTCGGTGCACGACCAGCTGATGCGGCTCAACAGCGAGTTCGCCCACTACGTTCCGGTCAGCCGGCAGCTGCCACAGATCGTGCTGCGCCCGTTCGAGGACCCCGAGCACTTTCCTGCGGGCGTCAAGCACCGCTACACCCGAGGCTAAGGTGGCGCCCGTCGCGGGCGGCGGCCCCATCCCAGGCCAGGGATTCGGCCATGATGCCCCTGACGCCGATCGGGTTAGGCTCCCGGGGCCGCGGGGCACGCCTGGTGATGCGAAGGCGGACCGGGCTATGGCAGATCGGGGGGTGTGCTTGATGCCGACGACGATGAGCTCGCTGGTCAGCTTCAGGACCGTTGACGGGCTGAGGATCAGGTACGCCGACAGCGGCGGGCCGGGTGAGCGGGTGGTCCTGCTGACCAGTCCCTGGCCGGAGAGCGTGTACGCCTTCGAGCCGGTCTGGGCCGCCCTGTCGCGGCATGCCCGATTGTTCGCCGTCGACCTGCCCGGCTTCGGCGCTTCAGAGAGCCGGGAGGACATCCTGTCCCCGCGGGCCATGGGGGACTTCCTCGCCCGGCTCATTGACCAGGCTGGCCTGGGCAGTCCGCACGTCGTGGCGCCGGATGTCGGGACCTCCGCCGCCCTGTTCGCGGCGGCCAGCCACCCCGAGCGGATCGCCAGCGTGACCGTGGGCGGCGGCGGCGTCGCGGTCCCGGTCCAGCTCGGTGAGCCGCTGGCGTCCTGGGTCCTGGACCCCGACCTCGACAAGTACCGCACGATGGACCCCCGGGTGATCGTTGGCGGGGCACTGGACACGATCGCGGGCGGAATACCGGACGAGATCCGCGCGGATTACCTCGACTGCTACAGCGGCGACAGGTTCGTGGAGTCGATGCGCTACGTCCGCCGGTACCCGCAGGAGCTGCCCGTCCTCGGTGACCTGCTGGCGCAGGTCACCGCGCCGGTGACGATCATCGCCGGGGACCACGACCGGGTGGTGCCTATCGCCAACGCCGAGTTCCTCTATCAGCGGCTGCTCAACCGTCGCGTGGTGACCGTCGACGCCGGGCACTTCGCCTGGGAGGAGGCCCCGGCGAAGTACGCCGAGGTCGTCCTCGGGTCCGTCACCGGGGACTGGAAGGCTGTCGGCTAGGCCGCGGCTATCTGGTAGGAGGTGCCGACGCTGGTCTGAACCCAGGAGTCGGGCAGTGCCCGCTCCAGCTCGTGCTGCGCCCGCCAGCCAGTGCAGTGCCCGGGGACGATCAGCGCAGGCGCCAGCTCGGTGAGCGCGGCCACGGTCGGACCGATGATCGGCTCGAACCCAGGGCCGGTCAGGTGGAAGCCGCCAAGGACCGCGTGCAGCCGCCGCACGCCGGTGAGCCGCATCGCGTGCCTGACGATGTTGACCACGCCGGCGTGGCCACAGCCGGTGAGCACGACAAGCCCCCGGCCACGCACGTTGACCACCAGCGCCTGGTCGTCGATGACCTTGGGGTCATGATGCCAGCCATGGCCGTCCCAGGCCTGGTGGGCCGGCGGCATGCCGTGCTCGAAGTCGGTGGTGCGGTCTACCTCACCGGTGATCAGCACGCTCCCGCCTGCCAGCAGTGACGGCTCCCGCCGCTCGATCACCGCAAAGCCCTCGCGCTCGAGTGCGCCCTTGGACCGCGTGGGCAGCTCGAACGGCTCGCGGCTGCCGACGGCGAGCCGTCGGCGGGTCCAGATCGCCGGGTGCACGGTCAGCGGCAGGCTAGAGCGGCCACGTGCCCGGGCTAGGCCGTCGAAGCCGCCCGCGTGATCGAAGTGCCCATGGCTGAGCACGACGCCCTGCAGGTCGCCCAAGCCGACCCCCAGGCGCTCGGCGTTGGTCGTCATGCCGTCGGGCGAGACGCCGGTATCGAAGAGCAGCGTGGTCTCGCTCGTCCCGCGACGCGTGCGGACCAGGGCGGAGAAGCCGTGCTCCGCCCGCAGTCCGGCCACGGTCGTGCCGTCGGTGAACTGCGCGGCCTTGACCCGGCCCGGGCTCAGCCCCGCCCGGGTCACGCCAGGCGAGGAAGCGAGCAGCGAGTCGAAGACGTTGTCGGCCAGCGTGGTGATCGTGACCTCGTCCACCTCGGGCAGCTCGATCGGGTCGACCGCTCGCCCCTCAGCGGTCCTGGGCGCGGCCGCACGCGCCTGGCCAGCATGTTCCGTCTCATCGCACACGCGCCCGATCCTAGGGCCCCTCCCGCGTGGTCACCGTGGGAGGGGCCAGCGCCCCGCTGGCCCCGGCCAGGTCCGCGCGCTACCGGGTGGCCTACACTCTGCGTGATTGAGTCGGCACGTATAGGCGCCGAACTGAACGGAGGGATCGCCTCGATGCGCTGGCCGGATTCCAGCTCCGCGGTGAGCGCGGTGGCGGACGCCATCTTGTACGAGGGCTACCTTCTCTACCCGTATCGCAAGTCGGCGGGGAAGAACCGCCTGCGGTGGCAGTTCGGCGTGCTCGCTCCGCGTCATTGGGCAGAACGGAACCTCCCCGGCGATAGCGGCGTCGCCGGCTCGGCCGAGTCGTGGTTCCAGCAGACCGAGTGCCTTCTGGAGCCGAGCCAGGCCGAGGTCACGGTGGCGCTGCGCCTGCGGTTCCTGCACGGGCAGCGACGGACGGTCGAGGAGGTCGCGCCGGACGGCGGATTGCGGCCGGTGCGCGAGCTCGAGGTCGGCGGGCGCCTGCTGCTCAGCTTCGACGAGGCCGTGCCACTCGAGCGCGACTTGCGCTGCCCGCTGGCCGGGACAGGCGAGCACATTCTCCAGATCCCGGGCTGGGACGACGCCGAGGACCTGCGGGATGCCGACGGGCGGCTGCGCGGGCGGGTGGTGCGGCGCAGGTCGCCGATCACGGTCGCCGTCCGGGTGTCCGCGACCAGGGTCGCGGCGCCGTTCCCGCTGATGCGGCTCACCGTGCGGACGGAGAACGTCACCGCGGGCCTGTCCGCGGGCGCCTCCCGCGAGGAGGCGCTGACGCGGGCGTTGCTCGCCACTCACACGCTCATCGCCGTCAGCGGCGGCAGCTTCGTCTCGCTGCTCGATCCGCCGCAGTGGGCCGCCGCGGCGGCCGGGGACTGCTCGAACATCCACACGATGCCGGTGCTCGCCGGTGAGCCCGGCCGCCGGGAGGAGATGCTGTCCTCGCCGATCATCCTCTACGACTACCCGCGGGTCGCACCAGAAAGCCCGGGTGACCTGTTCGACGCCGGGGAGATCGACGAGATCCTCTCCCTGCGCGCGCTCACGCTGACCGAGGCGGAGAAGCGGGAGGCCCGCGCGACCGATCCGCGTGCCGCCCAGATCCTTGACCGGGTGGAGGCGGCCGCGCCGGACGTGTTCGCCCGGTTGCACGGCACGATCCGGTCGGGGACGCAGGCAGAGCCGCGAGACGGCGCGGTGGTCATCGTGGCGGGGACCGCGATAGGCAAGGGCAGCCGGGTACGGCTGCGGCCGCGGGACCGGGGGACCGACGCGCACGACATGTTCCTGGCCGGCCGGCATGCCGTCGTCGAGGACGTGCTGACCGACGTGGACGGCAGCCGGTTCCTCGCGGTGAGCATCGAGGATGACCCGGCGGCCGACCTGCAGCGGATACTGGGCCGGTTCTTCCACTTCAGCCCGGACGAGGTCGAGCCCGCGGGGCCGCCATGACCGGCACCGGGCGGACGCTGATCGCGGGCATCGGCAACATCTTCCTGGCCGACGACGGCTTCGGCGTCGAGGCGGTCAGGGCCATCGATCCCGCGTCGCTGCCGGATGGCGTCGATGTGGCGGATTACGGCATCCGCGGCGTTCACCTCGCCTACGAACTGCTCGGCGGCCGCCATGACGCGCTGGTGATGATCGACGCCGTTCCGCTGGGTGACGCCCCGGGAACGCTCGCCGTGCTCGACGTCAGCGGCTACAGCTGCCGGGCGGAGTTCGCGGACTGGGCCGGCACCGCGGTGGACGCGCACTCGATGCAGCCCGAGGCCGTGCTGGCCGCCCTGCACAATCTCGGCGGCGCGGTCGACCGGGTGTACGTGGTCGGCTGCCAGCCCGCGGCGCTCGACGCGGGCATCGGCCTGACGCCCGTCGTAGCCGCGGCGATCCCGGCTGCGGTCGCGCTCGTCCGCGAGCTCGTCGCGACCCGCGCTGCCCCGGCCGGGCGGCGCGTTTCCCGGTAAGAAAACTCCATCCGCATGTTTACTCTCAGTGACTGCGGACACACAACGTGCAGCGGACACTATGCAGCGGACGGGAGCTGTGACGTGCACGAACTTGGGTTGTGTGAGGGGATCGTCGCGGCCGCGACGCGCCGGGCCGCCGGCCGTCAGGTGCGCAGCCTGCGGGTCAGGCTCGGCGGCCACCCGGTCGATCCCGGCGTCATCAGGCAGGGCGTCGAGGTGGCCGCGGTCGGCACCGTTGTCGAGGGGGCGGTCCTGGACCTGGTGGTGGAGCCGCTGGCCGCGCGCTGCCGGGACTGCGGCCACGAGGCCCCGGCGATGAGCGCGGCGGCGATGAGCGCGTGCGGGCGCTGCGGCGGCGTCGACGTCGAGGTGACGGGCAGCGAGCAGGCGGTCCTTGAGTCGATCTCGGTCGCGCCCGCCCGCCAGGCCCGCACCTATCCCGCAGCGAGCACGGAGGCACCGGCATGACCCAAACCCAGGCCGTCGGCGTGGACGAGGTCGACATCTTGTGGATCTCCGAGGGAATGAGCTGCGACGGCGACACGGTGTCGATCACCGCGTCATCGCAGCCGGCCATCGAGGACGTGATCGCCGGGCTGATCCCTGGGCTGCCCAAGGTCAACCTGCACAACAAGGTGCTGTCGCCCAGCCTGGGTGGCGAGGACTTCCTCGCTCCCTACCGCGCCGCCGCCAGGGGCGAGTCGGCCAACCCGTTCGTCCTGGTCATCGAGGGGTCCATCCCCAACGAGAACATCAACGGCGACGGCTACTGGACCTCCTTCGGCAATGACCAGTCCACCGGGGAGCCGCTGACGCTGAACTGGTGGATCGACCAGCTCGCGCCGAAGGCGTTCGCCGTGGTCGCCATCGGGACCTGCGCCGCCTACGGCGGGATCCACGCCATGGCCGGGAACGCGACCGGGTCCATGGGCCTGACCGACTACCTCGGCGCGGACTTCATGTCCGCCGGGATGCTGCCGGTGGTGAACATTCCCGGCTGCCCGGTCCAGCCGGAGAACTTCATGGAGAGCCTGACCTGGCTGCTCTACCACGCCAAGGGCGCGGCACCGCCACCGCCGCTTGACTCGCTCGGCCGACCGCAGTGGCTGTTCGGCCGGACCGTGCACGAGGGCTGCGACCGGGCCGCCTACTACGAGCAGGCAGACTTCGCCCGGGACTACAACTCGCCCAAGTGCGAGGTGGAGATCGGCTGCTGGGGACCGGTCGTCAACTGCAACGTCCCCAAGCGCGGCTGGATGAACGGCGTCGGCGGGTGCCCCAACGTGGGCGGCATCTGCATCGGCTGCACGATGCCCGGCTTCCCTGACAAGTTCATGCCGTTCATGGACGCGCCGCCGGGCGGCAGCCTGTCCTCGATGCTCATCAAGCCCTACGGGGGGTTCATCCGCCGCCTGCGCTCTATTACCAACGCCACCGCCAACCGGGAGCCGAAGTGGCGGCACAACGGCCCCGCCCTCACCAGCGGCTACAACCCGCGTTACCGGCCCTGAGGCCAGCGTCAACCAGCGAAGGAGCAAGCGCATGGCCAAGACCCGCCAGGCGGTAGCGCCCCAGGCGACCGGCGAGCTCGTCGAGATGGCCTGGGACCCGATCACCCGGATCATCGGCAACCTCGGCATCTACACCAAGATCGACTTCAAGAACAAGTGCGTCAAGGAGTGCCACAGCACCTCGTCGCTGTTCCGCGGCTACTCGGTGTTCATGAAGGGCAAGGACCCGCGCGATGCTGGCTTCATCACCAGCCGTATCTGCGGCATCTGCGGCGACAACCACACCACCTGCTCGGTCTACGCGCAGAACATGGCCTACGGCATCAAGAACCCGCCGCTGGCCGAGTGGATCATCAACCTGGGCGAGGCGGCTGAGTACCTGTTCGACCACACCCTGTTCCAGGACAACCTCGTCTTCATCGACTTCTGCGAGGCGATGGTCCGCAAGACCAACCCGAGCGTGCTGAGGAAGGCGGAGAACACCGAGGCACCGGGCGCCCGCGTGCACGGGTACCGGACCATCGCCGACATCATGCGCGCGTTCAACCCCTTCGAGGGCCAGGTCTACAAGGACGCGCTGAAGATGAGCCGCGTGACGAGGGAGATGTTCTGCCTCATGGAGGGCCGGCATGTCCATCCGTCGACGGTCTACCCAGGCGGTGTCGGGACGATGCCGCAGCCGACGCTGTTCACCGACTACCTGTCCCGGCTGATCTCGATCCTCGACTTCGTCAAGATGTCGGTGGCGCTCAACGACGACGTGTTCAACTTCTTCTACGAGGCCCTACCGGGCTATGAGGAAGTCGGCCGCCGCCGGGTAATGCTCGGCTGCTGGGGATCGTTCCAGGACCCCTCGGTCTGCGACTACCGCTACGAGAACATGACCAGCTGGGGCCAGGCGATGTACGTGACGCCCGGCGTGGTGGTGGACGGCAAGCTGCTCACCACCGACCTGGTGGACATCAACCTCGGCATCCGCATCCTCCTCGGCAGCTCCTACTACAAGGACTGGGTTGGTGAGGAGCCGTTCGTCACCGAGGACCCGCTGGGTAATCCGGTCGACATGCGCCATCCGTGGAACCAGACGACGCTGCCCGACCCGGGTAAGCGCGACTTCGGCGACAAGTACAGCTGGGTGATGAGCCCCCGCTGGTACGACAAGGCCAGCGGCGACCACCTCGCGCTCGACACCGGCGGAGGCCCGTTCGCCCGGCTGTACACCACCGCGCTGGCCGGCCTGGTCAACACGCCCTACGTGCAGTCGACCGGCAAGAGCGTGAAGATCTCCCTGCCCAAGAGCGAGAAGCTGCCCGAGCAGACCATCGAGTGGGTGATCCCCAAGTGGTCCAACGCCCTCGAGCGGGACCGGGCGCGGGTCTACTTCGTGGCCTACGCCGCGGCGATGGCGGTGTACTTCCTCGAGCAGGCGATGGCCTGCGTGCGCGGGGGCGACACCAAGGTGTTCACCGACTTCGAGGTGCCCGACGAGGCCATCGGCTGCGGCTTCCACGAGGCGGTCCGCGGCGTGCTCTCCCACCACATGGTCATCCGCGACGGCAAGATCGCCAACTACCACCCCTATCCGCCGACCCCATGGAACGGCAGCCCGCGCGACAGCTACGGCACGCCCGGACCGTACGAGGACGCGGTCCAGGACATGCCGATCTTCGAGGAGAACGGCAAGGACGACTTCAAGGGCGTCGACATCATGCGGGCGGTGCGCAGCTTCGACCCGTGCCTGCCCTGCGGCGTCCACATGTACCTGGGCGACGGGCAGGTCCTGAAGAAGGTGCACTCGCCGATGTTCGGTGCGACCCATGGCTGAGCGGCCCGACGGGAGCGGCGGCCGGCTGTCCGGGCCGCAAATCGAGGAGCGGCTCGCCCTCCTGGACCTGCTGCTCGACCAGATCGAGCGGGTACCAGGCCCAGGCAGCGAGCTGGCGCTTGACGCGGTGGCGACGCTCACGGCCATCTACGGCGAGGCCCTGGCCCGGGTCGTTGACGTCATGCCCGGGGCCGCAGCTGGCCTGGCGGCCGACGAGCTGCTTGGCCACCTGCTCACCCTGCACGGGCTATCGCCGGTTCCGGCCTGGGACCGGATCGTGGCGGCGCTGAAGGACGTCGGGGCGCAAGGCGGCGACATCCGGCTGGCCAGCCTGGATGGCGCCGTCGCCCGCGTGCAGCTGGCCGCGCACGGGTGCTCGTCGGCGACCGCGCCGCTGCGCGCGGCCATCACCGACGCGGTGCTCGCCGCGGCACCGGAGCTGGCCGCGGTCGAGGTCGAGGCGGCGCCGGTAACGGCAGAGCCGGCCCTGATCCCGGTGGAGGCACTGCGGCGACCAGGGCAGGTCTCCGCGTGACCGCCACAGCGCGAGCCGGGGACACGGCGCGAGCCGGGGACACTGCCCTGGGGCGGGCGATCAGGCGCGGTGCCGCGGGGGCCGGCCATCGGCTGCGCTGCGGCATGTGCGCCTGCGCCGTCGGTGACAGGCACCGGCACGCGCTCGACCGGCGACAGGGCGGGGTGACGTGCCTGTGCCGGGCGTGCGCGCTGCTGTTCGAGCGCGACCAGGCGAGCCGGGGACTCTACCGGCTGATCCCGCAACGGCGGCTGCGGCTCGGCAGGCCGGGCCCGTCGGCGCTCGGCGTTCCCGTGGGCCTGGCTTACTTCGTCAGGCACCCGGCCGGCGAGATCGTCGCGCACTACCCGAGCCCGCTGGGGTCGGCCACGTTCGCGGTGGACGCCGAGGTGTGGCAATCGCGGGTAACCGCCTGCCCGCCGCTCGCGGGCCTGGCGCCCGAGGTGGAAGCGCTGCTGGTCAACACCGTTCGGGGCCAGGAAGAGCACTGGATCGTGCCGATCGACGACTGCTTCAGGCTGACCGCGCTCATCGGCCGGGAGTGGACCGGCATGTCCGGCGGAAGCCGCCTCTGGCCACAGATCGAGGCTTTCTTCGCGACCCTGAAGGAGGGAACCCATGGGTGAGATCCGCGTCGGGAAACCCGACGTGAAGCCCGACGCCCCGTCGCATGTCCGGGGGGTGCGCCAGGGCAACAAGGGGCCGTTCGACCGTCAGCCGGGGCACCACGCGGACGGCACGGCCGACGCCCGGCGGTCAACCGGCATCGCGCCAGCAAGGCACGACGCCATCCTTCCCGTCATGCCCAGCCTTCCGCCGGGGTGATGGCGATGACGCGATGCCGGACAGGGAAGGCCGCCAGCCGCCGACCGGCCCGGGGCCGGCCGCCGTGGCTGCTGCTCGGGCTGCTGGCGCTGCCAGCGGCGGCGCTAGCGTGGAAGGAATACCCGGCGCTCGTTCGGTACCTCAAGATCGAACGCATGTTATGGAGCCAGCGCCAGGCGACGGGCGGATCCGGCGGCGGGTGGCGGTCACCGGCGTGGTCCAGGGTGTCGGCTTCCGGCCGTACGTGTACACGCTCGCCACCGGCCTGGGCCTCGGCGGGTCGGTCGCGAACTGCCAGGAGGGCGTGACCATCGCCGTCGAGGGCGACAAGGACGCGGTCAGCGAGTTCTGCCGGCGCCTAGGGCCCGAGGCCCCCGCGCTGGCCACCGTCACCGCGGTCTCGTGGTCGGAGGAGCCGCCCGCGGGCGACCGCGGGTTCCGCGTGCGGGCCTCGCGGCCGGCGGCCGGCCCTGGCCGGACGCTGGCCCCGGCGGACGCCGCGATCTGCGACGACTGCCTGGGCGACCTGATCGACCCGGCCAGCCGCAGGTACCGCCATCCCTTTGTCACCTGCACCAACTGCGGTCCCAGGTTCACGATCATCAGGGACCTGCCCTACGACCGGGCAAGGACCACCATGGCCGGCTTCGCGATGTGCTCGCAGTGCGCTCGCGAGTACGCCGACCCGGGGGACCGCCGCTTCCACGCCGAGACGATCTGCTGCCCGGCCTGCGGCCCGCGGTTGTCGCTCGTGACCTCCGAGGGGCAGGCTGACGTGGGCGCGGGCGCACTCGCCACCGCGCGCGGGCTGCTCGCCTCGGGCGCCATCGTCGCGGTCAAGGGCCTCGGCGGCTATCACCTGGCCTGCGACGCCACCAACGAGGCCGCGGTGGCCCTGCTGCGCAAGCGCAAGCGCCGGGGTGACCAGCCGTTCGCCGTCATGGTGGCGGGCATGGCCGCGGCCAATGGCCTGGCCGACCTGAGCGCGGAGGAGCGCGCGGCGGTGCAGGGCCGTCAGCGCCCGATCGTCTTGGCCAAGCGGCGGGGCGGTGAGCTCGCCCGGGGCGTGCGGCTCGCCGGGTCGGTGGCGCCCGGGGTCGCCGACGTCGGGCTGATGCTGGCCTACACGCCGCTGCACTACCTGCTGCTCGGGCTGCCCGGCGACCCGCCCGGGCCGACGGCGCTGGTCATGACCAGCGGCAACCGCTCTGGCGAGCCGCTGGCCATCGATGACGACGAGGCCGTCACGCGACTGGCCGACCTCGCGGACGCCTGGCTCGCCCATGACCGGCCCATCCACGTGCCGTGCGACGACTCGGTCATGCGGATCGTGGACGGGGCCGAGCTTCCCGTCCGCCGCTCGCGCGGCTACGCGCCGCTGCCGGTTGACCTGCCGTTTACCGTGCCGCCGATGCTGGCGGTCGGCGGCGACCTGAAGAACGCCCTGTGCCTGGCGGGGTCCGGCCGGGCCTGGCTGTCCCAGCACATCGGCGACATGGATGACCTGCGCACGCAGCAGCAGTTCGAGGCGGCCGCAGCGCATCTTTCCACGCTCACCGGCATCCGCCCCGAGTCTCTGGCGGCCGACCGGCACCCGGGCTACCGGTCGAGCCGGTGGGCCGCGACCCGGGCCGCGGGCCGCCCCGTGTGCCAGGTTCAGCATCACCACGCCCACGTCGCGTCAACGATGGCTGAGAACGGCCATCAGGGCGGCAGGCGCGTCCTCGGCATCGCCTTCGACGGCACCGGCTACGGCGACGACGGCGCGGTCTGGGGCGGGGAGTTCCTCGTCGCCGACTATCGCGGCTACATCAGGGCGGCGCACCTGCGCTACGTGCCGCTGCCCGGCGGCGACGCCGGGGTCCGCAACCCGTGCCGGATGGCGCTGGCGCACCTGCGCGCGGCCGACGTCGCCTGGTCGGCCGACCTGCCCTGCGTGCGGGCCTGCTCGGGCGAGGAGCTCAGGCTGCTCGGCGCGCAACTGGCAGGCGGCAGCCACTGCGTGCCGACCTCGAGCATGGGCCGCCTGTTCGACGCGGTCTCCTCGATCGCGGGCGTGTGCCAGCGGGTGAGCTACGAGGCCCAGGCCGCGGCGGAGCTCGAGGCGCTGGCCTGGTCGGCGGACGACCCGGACGGCAGCTACGCGTTCGCCCTCCGCACGCAGGACGGGCTGCCCTGGCTGATCGACGCCGCCCCGGTGGTCGCGGCGGCGGCCGCCGACGCCCTGGCCGGCGTGCCCGCGCCGCTGATCGCCGTCCGGTTCCACCGGGCGGTCGCCGCCGCCGTGGCGGACATCGCCGACCGCGTCCGCGCCGCCACCGGGATCAGCGAGGTGACCCTGTCCGGCGGCGTGTTCGTCAACGAGTTGCTGTCCCGCTGGTGCGCGCGAGCGCTGGCCGGCCGGGGGCTGGTGGTGCTGCGGCATCACCGCGTGCCGCCGACCGACGCCGGCCTCGCGCTCGGCCAGGTCGCGGTGGCGGCTAGCCAGCACGCGGCCAGCCAGCACGCGGCTGACCACTATGAGGAGGAGTGATGTGCCTAGCCGTGCCAGGCAAGGTCATAGAGATCTTCGAGCGTGACGGCACCACGATGGCCCACGTCGACTTCGGCGGCGTGCGCAAGGAAGCCTGCCTGGAGTACGTGCCGGACATGCGTCTTGGCGACTACGCGATCGTCCACGTGGGCTTCGCCCTGCAGCGCCTCGACGAGGCGACGGCGCTTGAGACGCTCAGGCTGTTCAGGGAGCTTGGGGAGCTGGACATGGAGTTCGGCGACCACTGGGGTCGCGCCGCCGCCGACGCCGGCCTGCCCAGGCCGGCCGGCACCGGGACGCCTCAAGGCGGCCAGGCGCGGCAGGCAGGCACGCCGATGGAGGGGATCCGGCCGTGAAGTACCTCGACGAGTTCAGCGATCCGGCGCTGGCCCGGCGGCTGCTCGATGACATCCGCCGGACGGTGACCCGCCCGTGGGCGATCATGGAGGTCTGCGGCGGGCAGACCCACTCGATCATCCGGCACGGGCTGGACCAGCTGCTGCCGGCGGAGGTGGAGCTTGTGCACGGGCCCGGCTGCCCCGTGTGCGTTACGCCGCTTGAGACGATCGACAAGGCGCTCGAGATCGCCTCGCGCAAGGACGTCATCTTCTGCTCGTTCGGCGACATGCTCCGCGTGCCCGGCAGCGACCGTGACCTGTTCCAGGTCAAGAGCGCGGGCGGCGACGTCCGCGTGGTCTACTCGCCGATGGACGCGCTGACGATCGCGCGGGAGAACCCCAGCCAGCCGGTGGTGTTCTTCGGCATCGGCTTCGAGACCACCGCCCCACCGAACGCGATGACCGTCTACCAGGCGAAAAAGCTGGGCATCAGCAACTTCAGCCTGCTGGTCAGCCACGTGCGGGTCCCGCCGGCCATCGAAGCGATCATGAGCTCGCCCCGCTGCCGGGTGCAGGCGTTCCTCGCCGCCGGGCACGTCTGCACGGTCATGGGGACCAGCGAGTACCCTCCGCTCGCCGCCCGCCACCGGGTGCCGATCGTCGTGACCGGCTTCGAGCCGCTTGACATACTCGAGGGGATCCGCCGTACCGTCCGCCAGCTCGAGGCGGGCCGCCATGAGGTGGAGAACGCCTACCCGCGTGCCGTGCGCGAGGAGGGGAACCCGGCGGCGCTCGCCATGCTGCGCGACGTCTTCGAGGTCGTTGACCGGCCATGGCGCGGGATCGGCATGATCGGCGGCAGCGGCTGGCGGCTGGCGGCGCAGTACCGCGACTACGACGCCGAGTACCGGTTCGACGTCGCCGGACTGCGGGTGAGCGAGTCCACCGCCTGCCGCAGTGGCGAGGTGCTGCAGGGCCTCATCAAGCCACACGAGTGCGAGGCGTTCGGCCAGCAGTGCACGCCGCGCAACCCGCTGGGCGCCACCATGGTCTCGAGTGAGGGTGCCTGCGCGGCCTACTACCTCTACCGTCGGCTCCAGGTCCCGGCCCAGGTGGATCAGGTGCCGGCCCAGGTGGATGCGGACGCCGCGCAGCGGGAGCAGGTGACCTCCGTTGGCTGAGCTCGCCACGGCGCCCGCGCCCGACTTCGACGGCTGGACCTGCCCGGTGCCGCTGCGTGACAGCCCGACCGTGGTCATGGGCCATGGTGGCGGCGGGGCGATGTCCGCCGAGCTCGTCACGCACCTGTTCCTGCCGGCCTTCGCCGGGCAGTCGCCCGACGCGCTGGCCGATTCGGCCGTCGTTGACCTGGGCGGCCAGCGGATCGCCTTCTCCACCGACAGCTTCGTGGTCAAGCCGCTGTTCTTCCCCGGTGGCGACATCGGCGCGCTGGCGGTCAACGGCACGGTGAACGACCTGGCCATGAGCGGCGCCGCTGCCCGCTACCTGTCCGCCGGGTTCATCCTTGAGGAAGGCACCGACCTGGCCAGCATCGCCGCGATCGCGCGACAGCTGGGCGCGGCCGCCCGGCGGGCGGGTGTCCGGGTGGCGACCGGCGACACGAAGGTCGTGCAGGCCGGCCACGGCGACGGCGTCTACATCAACACGGCCGGGATCGGGCTGGTGCCCGACGGCGTCGACATCCGCCCGCGGCGAGCCGCCCCGGGCGACGTGATCATCGTCAGCGGGCCGATCGGGCTGCACGGCGTGGCCGTGATGAGCGTGCGCGAGGGCCTTGAGTTCGGCGCGGAAATCGAGAGCGACTGCGCCCCGCTGCACGACCTGGTGGCGACGATGCTCGGGGTGACCACGGACATCCACGTCCTGCGCGATCCCACCCGGGGCGGCCTGGGCACCTCGCTCAACGAGATCGCGGCGGCCGCCCGGGTCGGGGTCGAGGTGGTCGAGCGGGCGGTTCCCGTGCCCGACGTGGTCGCGAACGCCTGCGCGTTCCTCGGGCTTGACCCCATGTACGTCGCCAACGAGGGCAAGCTCGTCGCGTTCGTCGCCCGGCAGGACGCGGACGCGGTCCTTGCGGTCATGCGCTCGCATCCGCTGGGCGCCGGGGCGGCCGTGATCGGCGAGTGCGTGACCGGCCACCCCGGACTAGTCGTGGCAAGGACCGGCCTCGGCGGGACCCGCGTCATCGACCTTCCCATCGGCGAGCAGCTGCCGCGCATCTGCTAGTCGCCGGGTCCAACTTCTGCTAACCATCGGCACGCCCGCGGCGTCGTAAGGATCGGCCCCCGAAGCGACATCCGATCTCGCGAAGGGGATTACGTGCTACAAAGAGTCACTCTGGCCGGCGCGAGCGCGCTCGGCCTGCTGGCCGGCGTCGCCGCCCTGGCCGCGTCGCCGCCCGTGGCGTCGGCCTCGCAGGCAACGCTCACGCCACACCGGTCACCAGCAATCAAGGCGCCGCCCGCGCCGGCCGCGGACAAGTCCTGGCGGGTAACCGCCACCCTGGCGCCGGTCAGCACGAGCATCGAGGACGTGGCCTGCGGCGCCACCGCGCACTGCCAGGCGGCCGCCTCCACGATCTCGGCCGGCAGCCAGCTGATGGGCACGGCCAACGGCAGGACCTGGACACTGGAGCCCGTCCCCGCCGGAATCAGCCAGATAGGCCCCGTCTCCTGCGGTTCCGCCTCCAGCTGCCAGGCGCTGGTCGCGCTCAGCGACCGCACGTACGCCGTGATCGGCACGACGAACGGCGGCGCGAGCTGGGTCAGGGAGTCGCTGCCCGATGGCGCGACCGTGACCGGCATCTCCTGCTGGTCGGCGAGTCGCTGCCAGGTCTCCGGTGGCCAAGGCGACGATGGCGCCATGTTCGCCACCGCCAACGGGGGCAAGACCTGGACCGCCGAGTCCCTGCCGGCCGGGGCGGGCGTCGCGAACGGGGTTTCCTGCGCCTCGGCCACCGACTGCCAGGCCGTGGGCGCGACCAGGACCAGTGACGCCGGCGAGATCTACGGCACCACGGACGGCGGTGCCACCTGGGTGACCGAGAAGAACCTCGGCAGCACGGTCTTGTACCGGATCTCCTGCGGTACGCCCTCGCACTGCCAGGCGCTGGGTGACGCGGGGTCCTTTGTCGTCGCCGTCTACGGCACCACGGACGGCGGCACGACCTGGACCGCGGAGTCCCTGCCGCCCGGTGCCTTCACCACCGCGCTGTCGTGCTCGTCGGCGCTGCGCTGCCTGGCCGCCGGCTTGATCGACGGCTCGGCGCCGGTCGTCACCCGGACCACGAATGCCGGCCGTACCTGGACGATCGCCACCTCGCCAGCGGGAATGGCCTCTCCCGACGCGGTGGCCTGCACCACAGGCTCCTACTGCCAGCTCGGCGGCCAGGCGCCCGGCGGGGCCGCCGCCCTCGCCGTGACGCACGACGCGGGGCGCTCCTGGCTCGGCCAGGGGCTGCCGCTTGAGTTCTACTCGCTGAACCGCCTGGCCTGCGCCGCGGGCAACTGCCAGGCCGTGGGCAGCTCCGTCGGTGGCGGGGGGATCGTCTCAGCCGCCGACGCGGGCCGCACCTGGCGGCCAACCGCGCGGACCGGCGGAGCGCTGGCCGGCGTCGCCTGCGGGTCCCCTGGGCGGTGCACCGCCGTGGGCGGCTCCATGGCTTACTTCACCCGCCGGCCGACGGGCTGGTCCGGTGGCAGGGTTCCGCCGTGGGCCGGTTCGCTGAACGCGGTGTCCTGCCCGACGGCGGCGAAGTGCCTCGCGGTCGGCCAGTCCAGCCGGACCGGCGCGATCATCACGTGGAGCCGCGATGGCGGGCGGTCCTGGACGGGGTGGCCGGCCTTCGGCTGGTCGCTCACCGACGTGGCCTGCGGGTCGCCGGCCAGGTGCGTGGCGGTTGGCGAGACCAAGTCCAAGGATGGCCTGGTGCTCGTCACCAGCAACGGCGGGCGCGGCTGGCGCCCGTCCCTGCTCCCGGCCGGGGCGGGCTCGCTCAGCGCGGTCGCCTGCGGCTCCCCCCTGGCCTGCTACGTCGCCGGCCGGATCGGCGGCCGGGCCGTGATCCTGGCCACCGGTGACGGCGGGCGCAGCTGGCAGGTCAGGGGACTGCCGGACAATGTCACCTCGGTGACCGCACTGACCTGCCTGTCCGGCCTCGACTGCTTCCTTGCGGTCGGCACGAGTGCCGGGCAGAACGGCATCCTCCTCACCAGCAGCGGCGGCAGGAACTGGATAGCCGACTCGATCCCGGGCGACATCACCCGGCTCTCGGCGATCACCTGCATGCGGTCGTACTGCCTGGCCGCCGGAACTAACCACCTGGGAGAGGCGGTGATCCTCCGCTATGCGTAAGCCCGTGGGAGGCACGATGAAGATGAGCCGCGTGGCCAGGGTCCTGGCCGTCGGCGCCCTGGCCGTCACCCTGCTGACGCTGGCCAGCGGCCCGCTGAGCGCCGCGGCGTCCGCGGCGCCCGTACCGGCCGGCTTCAGGGCGATATCCATCACCTGGGTAACGCAGGTGCGAGGCTGGGTCCTTGGGGTGGCGCCATGCCATCACGCAAGCACCAGGACCTGCACCAACGTGATCAGCACGTCGAACGGCGGAGCCACCTGGACGCAAGCCGGCCAGATCCCGGCCCCGACCCCGCCCGCCGGCGACGCCACCACCGGGGTAACCCGGATCCGCTTCAGCACGCCCGCCATCGGCTGGGCGTTCGGGCCCGACCTGTACCGGACGACCGACGGGGGCCGGAGCTGGACCAGGCAGCAGATCGGCGGGGCCGGCACCAGGCAGGTGCTGGCGCTCGCCACCACCGCCACGGCCGCCTACGCGGTGACGTCGCCCTGCGCCTACCAGAGCGGCGGCAGCTGCAAGGGCCCCGGGCTGAGCGTGTGGCGAGCGCAGGCGCTGACTCGGGGGCCCTGGGTGAAAACGCCGCTGACGCTGCCGTTCAGCGATGCCGCGGACGTGTCCGCCTTCGGCTCGACCGTGTACGCCGACGACGCCACGCAAGACGGCAGCCACCTGTACGCCAGCACGAACGGCGGCTCGACGTTCGCCTCCAGGCCCGTCCCCTGCGACGATTCCCAGGGCATCGAGCTGGTCCAGGCCGTGGCGTCATCGGCCACCAAGGTGGCGCTGCTGTGCGTTGGCAACGCCGGGATCGGCAAGGCGGACAAGACCGTGTACCGGTCGGCCGACACCGGCAAGACGTCCACCTCCGCGGGCACCATGGGCCCGTACGGCATCTTCTCGCAGCTTGCGGTGTCACCGTCGGGGAACCTGCTGGTGGCGGCGGCGTCGGCGATGGGGTCTTTCCTCTACGTCAACGACTCCGGTGACGGCGACTGGTCGATGCCGGTGGGGATTGACGACGGCGGCCTCGGCTGGGGCGACATGGCCTACGTAACCGACAACGAGGCCTTCGTCGTCTACTCGCCCGGCAACAGCCGGGCCTATCCCGTCGGCACGGTGTACGCCACCCACGATGGCGGGCGGCACTGGACCATCGCCGGCCTCTGACCTGCTCGGGGACGCGCGCAACCGGCCCGGCCGCCTGAGCATCAGGCGGCCGGGCCTGGCTCGCGTGCTCGCCCGGCGAACATCCCAAGCAACTATCAAACGATTCGCAACGTCATAAAGGTCAGCAGCATCACATCTGGCCAAGGGGATCACGTTGCTACGCACGTTCATGGTGGGCACCGCGGGCGCGCTTGCAGGACTTGCCCTCTGCCTGACCACGGGTACCGCCCTCGCCGTCCCGCCGGCCGGGACGCAGAGCTGGCGGGTGATCGCCGCCTTCCCGCCGGTGACCACGATGGTCGATTATGTGGCCTGCGGTCCGGCCGGGCACTGCCAGGCGGTCGCCTCCACCGGCTCGGGCAGCGCCCTGCTTGGCACGGCCAACGGCCGGGCCTGGGCCGCCGAGCCCGTCCCCGGCGGGATCGTCGGCCTCGGCCCGGTCTCCTGCGGATCGGCCCGCAGCTGCCAGGTGATCGCCGTGGCGGGTGGCGGCGGGCTCGCCATGCTCGGCACGAGCGACGGCGGCGGCAGCTGGGCCCGAGAGGCGCTGCCGCGGGCGACGACCGCGACCGGCGTCTCGTGCGGCTCGGCGACGCACTGCCAGGTCTCCGCGGGCCTGCAGGACGCGGGCGCCCTGTTCGGCACCAGCGACGGTGGCAGGACCTGGGCCGCCGAGCGCGTGCCGGCGGGCACCGACATCGTGTACGCGGTCTCCTGCGCGTCCGCCGCCGACTGCCAGGCCGTGGGCGCGGCCGGGCCCGAGCAGGACATCGGCGAGATCTACGGCACCACGAACGGCGGCGCCAGCTGGGCGGCCGAGGAGAACCTCGGCAGCACCAGCCTGTACGCGATCTCCTGCCCGACGACGGCCGCCTGCCAGGCGCTCGGCCAGGCCGGCTCGGGCCAGGTGGCCGTCTACGGCACCGCCAACGGCGGCAAGACCTGGACCGCAGAGGCCATGGCCAAAGGAGCCGTCACCACCGCGCTGTCCTGCGGATCGGCCGCGCGCTGCCTGGCCGTGGGCCAAGGCGCCTCGGGAGCGCCCGTCGTGGCCGCGACCGCCAATGCCGGCCAGACCTGGACGACGGCCAGGACGCCAGCGCGGATGGCCACGATCCACGCTGTCGCCTGCCCCACCCCGGCACGCTGCCTGGCCGTCGGTGACGGGACCACCGGGATCGGCGCGCTTGAGGTAACGGGCAGCGCCGGGAGCTCCTGGTCCAGCGAGGCCCTGCCGCTTGGGATCTACTCGCTCAGCGGCCTGGCCTGCACCGCGCTCGAGTGCTGGGCCGCGGGCGCTTCCGCTCCAGGCGGGGCCATCGTCGTGGGTGCCGCCGATGGGCCGGGCTGGCGGGCCGTCAAGCGGACCACTGTCGGGCTGGCCGGCGTCGCCTGCGGGTCCAGCGTCCGCTGCGCCGCCGTAGCCGGGTCCGCGGCCTTCCTCATTCAGAACGGCCCGGCCACCTGGCGCACCGCTAAGGCGCCTGGTCCAGCCGCGGCGCTGAACGCGGTGGCCTGCCCGACGGCAGCGCGCTGCGTCGCGGTCGGCCGGTCCGGCTCGGGCGGCGCGGTCGTCGCCTCGACCAGTACTGGCGGGAAGTGGCTGACCGTCGCCGCGGCGGCGGGCGGGTCGCTCACCGACGTGGCCTGCGGGTCGGCCACGAGGTGCGTGGCCGACGGCCAGACCAGATCGGCAACGGGCGAGGTGCTCGTCAGCGGCGACGGCGGCCGCACCTGGCACGCGTCCCACGTCCCGGCGGGCATCGGCTCCCTCGGGCCGGTCGCGTGCGGCTCGGGCCAGGACTGCTACGTCGCCGGCCGGGCCGGGCACGACCCGGTGATCCTGGTCACCGGCAACGGCGGCGGCACGTGGGAGAAGGCGGCCCTGCCCGCGGGCGTCACCTCGGTGACCGGCCTGGCCTGCGGGTCGCCCCTCGGCTGCGATGTGGCGGGCGGCACGCGGGCGGGCGGGAACGTCATCCTCGGCACCACGAGCGGCGGCCGGACCTGGCGGGCCGAGGCGCTCCCCAGCGGCATCACCGGTCTGTCCGCGATCACCTGCACCGCCTTGTCCTGCCTGGCCGCGGGAACCAGCAGCCAGGGAGAGGCGGTGATCCTCCGCTCCCCGTCGCCCGCGGCCACCAGCCACTACGGCTACGGCGCCGGGCGGCGCTTGTCCGTTGACGGCCTAGGGCGCGTGCTGTTTACATAGAACCCGCGGCGGCTGAGCCCGGCGCCGGTAGCCCGTCAGGGCAGTTCGCGGGTCACTTCGCGGGCGGCTGGTCGATGCGCACCATGTTGCCGGACGGGTCACGCAGGGCGAAGTCACGCGTGCCCCAGAACTGCTCGGTCGGCTCCTGCACTATCTCGGCCCCGGCGGAGCGCACCTTGGCGAAGGCGGCGTCGAGATCGTCGGTCTGGAAGTGGACGCCGTTAAGCGCGCCCTTGGCGACGAGCGCGGCGATCTCCTCGTTGTCGGCCGGGCTGCCGTTCAGGTAGTTCGTGAGGACGATGCTCACGCCGGGCTGGGCCGGGGCGCCGACGGTGATCCAGCGGAAGTCACCGTTGGCCACGTCGTTGCGCAACTCGAGGCCGAGCGTGTCGCGGTAGAACGCCAGTGCGAGATCGGGGTCGTGGACTTGGATGAAGCAGGTCGAAAGGCTAAGTTCCATGCCCGCAACGTTACCCAGCGAGCGACTCGGGCGCTTCTTTGATCCTGCTCGGCATGCGGGTGGGGCGGGTGATGTCCTTGGCTACGCAGCCTGGCGTGCTCGCTAGCGCACTGTGATCACGGGCACGATAGGCCGTCGGCGTCTCGCCCACCAGCTCGGTGAAGCGCGCGCTGAACGACCCGAGCGAGGTACACCCCACCGCGAAGCAGACCTCGGTGACCTGCATGTCGCCGTGCCGCAGCAGTGCCTTGGCCCGCTCGATCCGCCGCGTCATCAGGTAGGAGTACGGCGTCTCGCCATACGCCTCGCGAAACTGCCGCGAGAAGTGCGCGGGCGACATCAGCGCCGCGCGGGCGATCGCGGCGATGTCGAGCGACCGCGCGTACTCGCGGTCCATCAGGTCGCGAGCCCGGCGCAGGTGCGCGAGGTTGGCGAGCTTCTCCGGCGTCACCATTCCAGCGTAGCCGCAGGTCAGGTTGGCCGAGTCCGCCAATGGTCGGCGGCCTGCCGGCGGCCCGGGCGCGTCGGCCATACCGTCACCCCGATGTCATGCATCACACTGGGGGACATGGACGCCCGGCAGTCGCTTGAGGTCGCCTACCGCGAGGAGGCGACCCGGATCCGGGCCGTGCTCGCCGCGAGGACCGGAGACGTGGGGCTGGCCGAGGACGCGGTCCAGGACGCGTTCGTGGCGGCGATCGAGCACTGGCCGCACGAGGGCGTGCCGGCCAACCCTGGTGGCTGGCTGGCCACGACCGCCCGCCGCAAGGCCCTCGACCGGCTGCGCCGCGTGCAGGCCGGCCAGGACAAGCTCGCGCTGCTCGCCGTGACCGACGCCTGGGCCGGCCCCGGCGATGAGCCCGCCCGGCCAGCCGGCCCGCCCGGTGCCTGCGCGGCGGCGAGCCCGCGGACCTGGCCAGAAGGCACCGGCGCCCCCGATGGCGGTGGCGCGGACCGCCGCGCGGACGATGAGCTGCTCAGCCTGGTGTTCGCCTGCTGCCACCCGTCGCTCACCAAGGAGGCGCAGGTCGCGCTCACGCTCCGCGCCGTCTGCGGCCTGTCCACCGGCCAGATCGCCTCGGCCTACCTGGCCAGCGAGGCGACGATGGCCCAGCGGCTGCTGCGGGCGCGCAAGACGCTGGCCGAGGCCGGGGCCCCGGTCCGCGTCCCCGATCCGGACGAGCTGGCCGACCGGCTGGCCGGCGTGCTGTCCGTGGTCTACCTGATGTTCAACGAGGGATACCTGGCCAGCTCGGGGCGCGAGCCCGCCCGCCGCGACCTGGCCGCGCAGGCGATCGCCCTGACCAGGACCTTGCACCAGCTGATGCCGAGGGAGCCGGAGGTCCTCGGGCTGCTGGCGCTGCTCCTGCTGCACGAGTCGAGGGCCGCCGCCCGGTTCGACGGCTGGGGCCGCCTCATCCGGCTAGCGGACCAGGACCGGTCCCGGTGGGACAGGAAGCTCACCGACGAGGCGACCGGCCTGCTTGACCAGGCGATCGCGCGGCACCGCTCCGGGCCATACCAGGTGCAGGCGGCGATCGCGGCGCTGCACGCCCGGGCAGCCCGCTACGAGGAGACCGACTGGCGGCAGATCCGGTTGCTCTACAGCCGGCTGCAGCAGCTCGCGCCGTCCCCGGTGGTCCTGCTCAACCGGGCCGTCGCCACCCGCTACGCCATCAGCCCGCAGGCCGCGCTGGCCGAGATCGAGCCGCTGTCGGCCGAGCTCGACGGCTACCACTTGTTCCACGCCCTGCGGGCCGGGCTGCTCACCACCCTCGGCCGGGCCGACGAGGCCAGCCAGGCCAGCGAGCGAGCTACTCACCCGCGGGCTGCCCCTCTAGCCGTAGGGGTCAGCCCATCTCGAGGACCGGGCGGACCTCGACCGCGATCCAGCCGCGGTCGACGCCGGGCCACGTCCTGGCGATGTCGGCGGCCTCGTCGATCGAGTCAGCCTCGATCACCGAGTACCCGCCGAGCACCTCCTTGGTCTCCATGAACGGACCATCGGTCACGCCGGAACCACGGACGGTCTTGGCCGTGGCCGGCCCCTGGAGCTGGTGGCCGCCATCGAGCTTCCCCGTGGCGCCCCACTTCTCGTACCAGGCGCCGACCTCGGCGTACCAGGCGTTGAACTCGGGGGTTCCCGGCGCTGGCTCGGTCGGCGTGTCCAAGATCAGCAGCACGTACTTCACGCGCGTCTCCTCGTCTTCCTCGGGGCACCGCCATCAGGTGCTCTCACCCACCCCACGAATGGCCGCTACCCGGATCCGACAGGCGACCGACTCGGGCGGCAAGTTCTTGCGCCTAGGCCTGGTTGTGCCCGTCCTCCGGCGAGAGCCAGGACGAGCCCTCGGCCTGGTCGTCTTGGGCCGGCTGCCAGGGCGAGAACTTCGGGGCACTGTCCTCGGCGGGCTGCTCGGCCGGAGCCTGGGCGCCGGCTTCTTCCGCTGGCTGGTAGGCCGGGGCCTGCGCGGGCTTGTCCTCGGCTGGCTGCCAGCTGGGGGCCGGCGGCTCCTGCCGGTCCTTGCCTGGCTGCCCGGCCGGAGTCTCGGCGGGGCTGTCGTCCGCCCAGCGGCGCGGCTGGAAGCTCGGGAGCCTGTCTTCCGCGCTCGGCCAGGGTGCGATCTCGGCCTGGCCGCCTTCTGCTGGCTGCCGGGGCTGGAAGCTGGGGAGCCTGTCTTCCGTCGGCACTTCCGTCGGCTGCCGCGGCTCGAACGTCGGCTTCCTGGCTTCCGCGGCTGGCCAGGCAGGCGCCTCCGGCTGCCGGCCTTGCGCTCGCGGCCAGGGCGTCGCCTCGCCCTGCGTGCCCTCATTCATGTGCCAGGGCGCGGCCTCCGTCAGCCGGTCCGTCACGGCCGGCGAGGCGGACAAGGTCTCCGCAGGCCCGGCCTCCGCGGTATGGGCCGGCTCGGGCAGGGCCCAGGCCGGCTGGGCCGGCCCGGGGACGGCAGGCGCCGGCTGGGCCGACGCGGGCCTGGCCGGGCCCTGCCGGGCAACGCCGCCGCCGTCCTGGCGCCGGCGGGCCAGGCTGAAGGCCAGGCCGGCCAGGCTGGCGACCGCCTCGGCCAGGAAGAGCGTCAGCGGGTGCCACAGCCCAGCCCACAGGGTGAGGGTGGCAAGCAGGGTGAGGACGCCCAGGCTGAAGACGATAGACGCCCCGACGCCCGACCAGCGCTCGACGCGCGGCCAGTTGCTGACGATCGCCCGGCCCGGGACGTAGAACGTGAACAGCAGGGCCAGCACCAGCCGCAGCGGGGCCGAGAAGTCCATCGCGATGAGCAAGAGCAGTGCCAGGGCGATCGCGCCCGCGGCTGCGTCAAGCCGGATGGACCGGCGGCCCTCTGGCGAGTACCGGTCAAGGCTCCAGATAGACACGCAGGCATGCTACATGGGCAGCCAGGACGCCGCCCGCGATCCGGGCCCGCCCGCTTAATGCGCTTCCTGGCTCATTGAGCGCGAGGTTCCAGGTAAGGGACGTTTGTCTATGAGTGCCCTGATAGGCTCAGGCCACCCTGCTGTCTCGCAGAAGCTCAATCAGTTGATCGATGGAACCGCCCACTTACCTTTCCCAACGATCGGCCGAGTCGGCCCGATGGGGCCAGTCCAGGCAGCCCCGGTCGCGGTTGCGCGGGATCTTGCAACGGAACCAGGACCTGCTGCGCAACGCGGGGAGCCTGCTCGCCACGACCGGCGTCACGTCAGCGTTCGGCTTCGCCTTCTGGATCTTCGCCGCTCGCGTGTTCACCCAGCAGTCCGTCGGGTTCGGCTCGGCCGCGATATCGATGATGTCGCTGCTCGGCACCGTCGGGATGTTCGGCCTGGGCACGATGCTGATCGGCGAGCTCCCGCAGCGGCGGGCAAGGGGCGGCCTCGTCGCGGCGGCGCTTGGTGCCTCGGCCGTCGGCTCGCTGGCACTTGGCATCGGGTTCGCGCTGGTGTCGCTGCTGTTCGGTAAGCATTTCGTGCAGATCGACGGGACCGCGACGCGGATCGCGATCTTCTCCTTCGGGGTGGCCCTGACCGGCGCGGTCCTGGTCTTTGACGAGTCAACCATCGGCCTGCTGCGCGGCGGCGTCCAGCTGGTGCGCAACACGGTGTTCTCGATCGCGAAGATGGCCGTGCTACCGCTGATGGCCTTCCTGGTGCACAGCGCGTTCGGCGTGGGCATCCTGTTCTCCTGGATATGTGGCACGGTCATCTCGCTGGTGCCGGTGATCATCCTGCTGAAGCGGGGCGGGTCTTCGATCCTGCACCGCCCCGACTGGGCCACGCTCAGGAGCCTGGCCAGGGTGACGATGGCGCACAACTGGCTCAACCTCTCGATCACGGCGCCACCGCAGGTCATCCCGGTGCTGGTGACGGTCGTCGTCTCCCCGTCGGCGAACGCGGCCTACTACGTCGCCTTCATGATCGTCAGCTTCCTTTACATGGTGCCCGTGCACCTGGCGACCGTGCTGTTCGCGATCGCCTCGGCCACTCCAGAGGCAATCGCCGAGAAGCTCCGCTTCGTCCTGCGCCTGTCGACGATCATCGGGCTGGTCGGGATGATCGTCCTCGGGGCGGGCGCCCACCTGATCCTCGGCATCTTCGGCGCCAGCTACGCCAGGGAAGCCACCGTGCCGATGTGGCTGCTGCTGCTCGGATACTTGCCGACGGTCCCCAAGAGCCAGTACATCGCGGTCTGCCGGGCGACAGGACAGGTGTCGAGGGCGTCGGCCATCCTGGCGGTGCAGTCGGTCGTGCAGCTGATCGCGGTGGTCATCGGGGGAAAGCTCGACGGGCTGATCGGCGTGTGCCTCGGGCTGCTGATCGTGGGGGTCCTTGAGTGCCTGATGACCGCGCCGACGGTATTTCGTGCCGCCGCCGGCCGCCTGCAACTGGAAGTCCTCGACGAGTCGGCCCCGTCCGCCGCCACCAGCCCCGAGTGGGTCCCGGTCACGATGCCGCAGCCGGTGATGTCGCCCGACATCGACTACCGGGACCGCCAGCACGCCGGGCTGGCCGCCCTCGTCGCCATCGCCACCTCGGTGGCACCGCAGAAGGGCGCCTACGACGTCATCACCGGCTCGTTCCCCGCGATCAGGGAGACCGGCTCCTTCCCGGCCATCCCGGCGGGTGCCGCGCCGAGCGCGGCGCGGCACTCCGCGGTGCGCCCCGGCTCGACGGGACCGGGCACCGGGCAGCACGGCACGATGCGACCAGGCACCAGGCGCGGCCGGCATCGCCGTACCGGCGCCTTCGCCCGGCTCACCGGCCCGTTCCAGGCGCCGAGCGAGCTGACCGCGACCGACCTGCAGGCCTTGCCCCCGGACGACGCCGGCTACCGGCTCCGCCAGGAGGCCGGGCTGGCTGCCCTCATGGCCATCGCCACCCGTCCCGCTCAGTTCTAGTGAGCGGGCAAGCGTGGCCTAGTCGCGCAGCGCGCGGCGGGCCTTCAGGTACAGCCATGGGCCGGCCAGCAGGCCGCCGATCTCTCGCCGCATAAGCCCTGATGGCAGCGTCGGGTTATCCGCGACCCGCTCGCTCAGCGTGAACAGGCGCAGCAGGCCACGCCCGATCCTGGGCGGAAGCTCGAGCCGGGAGCGCGGGCGCTTGATGACGATGGCGGTCAGCGCCGCGGTGCAGCCGGTGCCGTAGGCCCGCATCTGCCGGGCCAGCTCGCCCAGGTCGGTCCGGTGAAAGTGCCAGACGATGGCCGACGGCTCGTAGACCAGGCGGTGCCCGGCCAGGATGACCCGCATGAACAGGTCAAGGTCCTCGCCGCCGCCAGAGACGGTGCCCGCGCCGAGGGCCTCATCGAATCCGCCGATCTCCTTCAGCGCGGTACGGGTCAGCGCGAAGTTGGCGCCCGCGCCGAAGATCCCAGGCGAGTACGGGTACAACGGCGAGGAGTCTCGGTTCTCGACCAGGTCGAAGACCCGGCGCTCGCACGCCGTGCCCCAGCCCTCGCGCAGGTGGAAGTACAGCTGCGCGCTGTTCTCGAGCTGGGCCGTCGCGATGAGGCCGGTGACGCAGGCCGCCCCCGGTGCGGCGCGGAATCCCTCGACGATGCCGTTCAGCCACCACGGGTCGACGCGCACGTCATCGTCGGTGAATGCGACGATCTCGGCCGACGCCTCCGCCACCCCGCGGTTGCGGGCGCGGGACAGGCCGGGCCGGGGCTCGCGGACATACCGGACCCGCGAATCGCCGGAGAACCGGGCCGCGATCGCGTCCCGCGTCGCGCTGGAAGTGGGAGCGTTGTCGATGACCACGATCTCAAAGCTGGGGTAGTGCAGCCCGGTCAGCCCGGTCAGCGCGGTGACCACGCTGTCGGGGCGGTCGCGGGTGCAGACCACCACGCTCACCATCGGGTAGTCACCGGACGCGCCAGCACCGGTGCTGCCCTCGCCGTCCGGGATTCCCTGCGCGGTCAGCGAGTCGAGCGCGGTCAGGCCACGGCGCGTGAGGCGGGCGTTGATCGCCGCCGACAGCTGCGACCACACCTGCCGTGCGACGGCGGCCGGGTCCAGGAGGGCGGGCTCAATCATCGCGTACCCGACCGGAACGCGCCCGAGCCTTACCAGCAACTCCACGCCCGTGTACGCCAGGCCATCGGTGCGTTCCGGCAGCTCAATGCCGGGGATCGGCTGGGTGATTTCCAGCTCGCCGATGAGGATCGGTGCTTCCAAGCCAGCCTCGTAATCAGTGGGCAGAACGCCTGAATAGGCGGCCTACTAGGTCATATGCCGTGTACTCTATCGGACACAGAACACGACGGGCCGGCGGAATCCGGCGATCCAGTCGTCACGGGCTGTTACCGCCAGGTCAGTTCTATTGCCGCTATGGATTGATGTGATCTACGCCACTCGCGAGCATGACACCCAAGCTCGTCCCAGGGAACGGCCCGAGGTTCCTCATCCTGCCAAACGCTGGGTGCGCCTTTCGCTGCTGCCCGTCAGCTTCCTCGCGTGGGTGATAGGTGTCGCGCAGACAAGCACTACGACACTGGGCGGCTATGGCCTGCCGGCGAACTTGCCGCCGCTGTTTTACGTCGGGCTGGTGCTGCTTATCGTCTCCGCGGGCATCGAGCTGGCCCAGGACGAGTTGTCCAACCTCCGGCTGGCGCTGCACGCGGGCCTGCTCGTGCTGATTCTGTACGGCACCGGGGCGATCGTCTACGCGGAGCCGCGGTACTCCTGGTTCTACAAGACGGCGGGTGTCGTCCAGTACGTCAAGGTCAACGGCCACCTCACGCCGGGCATAGACATCTACCAGAGCTGGCCCGGGTTCTTCGCCCTCGCCGCCTGGTTTGACCGGGTCGCCGGGGTCAATACCCCACTCGATTACGGCAACTGGGCCCAGCCAGTGTTCGAGGTGGCCGCGCTGCCCCTCCTGTTCAGCATCTACAACTCCCTCGGGCTGTCCGCCAGGCAGCGCTGGCTCGGCCTGCTGCTGTATTCCGCGGGCAACTGGATCGCGCAGGATTACTTCTCGCCGCAGGCGCTTGCGACCGTGGTGAGCCTGGGCATCATGGCCTTCGTCCTGCGCTGGATGCCGGCTGCCGGCTCGGTGGTGGTCCCGCCGTCGGTACAGGAGGCGGACAGCTCGCGCGACAGCGAGCGGCGCGCGAGCGGCGGGCACCGACGGGTCAGGCGACGCGAGGGCAATGGCGAGGTCCCGTTGATGACGGCGCTCATGCTCCTCGTCTTCGTGCTGGCCTTCACGCATGAGCTCTCGCCGTACATCATCGCGGTCCAGCTCGGCGTGCTGGCATTGCTGAAGCAGATACGGCCACGATGGATCCCGCTCGCGGTCGCGGCGATCACCATTGGCTACCTGCTGCCGAATTTCTCCTACGTCGACAAGCACTACGGCCTGTTGTCATCGATCGGCAACTTCTTCGGCAATGTCGAGTCGCCAAGCTCGCTGAACAGCGGGACCATACCCCAGAGCCAGCACGTCATCGCGGATAGCGCGGATCTCCTTTCGGCGATGATATGGCTGCTGGCGCTGGCCGGCGCCTGGCTGATGCGCGGGTCGCGGCGGCGCGCGATCGCGCTGGTGCTGCTGACGTTCTCGCCGATCCTTGTCCTGTTCGGCGGGGCCTACGGCAACGAGGGCATCCTGCGGGTCTACCTGTTCTCGCTGCCCTGGGCCGCGGCGCTCGCGGCCACGGCGCTGATCCCCTTCAGGCCGAGGGACCTCATCCCGGCCCGGCTTCTCGACCGGGCCAGGAAGCGGTCCCTGGGGCAGCCGATCGCCCGCCTGCCGCGTCCCGCCTGGCTTGGCCGGCTGGCAGTGGGTCCCCTCCTGCCGCCGATCGCACTGATGCTCGCGGCCGCCTTGTTCCTCCCCGCCTTCTACGGGAACGACGAGATGAACGTCTTCTCGGCGTCGGAGGTGACCACCACCAGCGCGTTCCTCCAGACCGCCAAGCCAGGACTGATCCTGTGCGCGATGGACAACGAATCACTCTCCTTCACCGCGAAGTATGATCAGTTTCCTGTGGGTAACGTCTTCGGCGAATATGGTGTTATTGAGACTGATCCCACGAAAATGAATATGGCCACCTACCTGGCTCGGACAGTCGTCAACTACACCGACGGCCTGGCGCCTGGATACCTGATGATCGCGCCGAGCATGCAGGCAGAGAACGCCGATTATGGCTACATACCTGCGGACTACCTGACGATGCTGGCTGACTCGATTCGGACATCCAAGTACTGGAAGCCCATATTCAATGACGATGGCACAGTGATCTATGAGATAACCCCGGCAGCGGACGACATTCCGGCCGGATCGTACAACCACGCACCATTGCTGTCCGTACCGTAGTACTGGAGCCACCATGACCGCACTCCGCTCCTCCGTCGTCATCTGCGCGTACACAGAAGATCGGCTGCAGCACATTCACGCGGCGGTAGATTCCGTTCGGGCGCAGCGCAAGCCCGCGGCCGAGGTCATCGTCGTCGTCGACAACAACCCCGGGCTGTTCAAGCGGCTGATCAGCGAGCTGCCCGAGGTCACGGTCGTGGAGAACGCCGAGGCTCCGGGGCTGTCAGGCGCGAGGAACACCGGTGTCAGGCAGGCACAGTCAGACGTCATCGCGTTCCTCGATGACGACGCGACCGCGGAGCCCGGCTGGCTGGAGGCGCTCGAGGCGGCCTATCTCGATCCGGGGGTCATCGGGGTGGGCGGCTTGATCCTGCCCCGCTGGCAGACCGCACGGCCAGCCTGGATGCCCGCGGAGTTCTACTGGGTCGTCGGCTGCAACTACGAGGGCATGCCGACCTCAGGCCAGCGGATTCGCAACCCGTTCGGCGCGAGCATGTCCTTCAGGCGCACGGCGTTCGAGCTGGTCGACGGCTTTCGCTCGGACATCGGCCGCACCGCGAGCGGGCGCCCGCTCGGGTGCGAGGAGACGGAGTTCTGCATCAGGCTCGGGCAGCGCCTGCCGCAGTCGTGGCTGGTGATGGAGCACGACGCGATCGCCCATCACTTCGTGCCCGACGGCCGCTGCAGCTTCAGCTACTTCATCTCCAGGTGCTTCGCAGAGGGGATGTCAAAGGCCCAGGTGGCCGAGGCGGTCGGCAGCGGCGACGGGCTCTCGGCCGAGCGCGGCTACGCTACCCGGGTGCTGCCTAGAGGCGTGGCCAGGGGCATCGCGGACTCGCTCCACGGCGACCTGAGCGGGCTCGGCCGAGCCGGGGCGATCGTGGCGGGCCTGTCCGTGACGGCGGCTGGGTACGTGGCCGGCCGCATGCGGAGGGCGCGCGGCTGAGCGCCCAAGGTGTCCGGCGCCTAGATATCTCAAAGCGCCAATACAAAACAGGGCAGGCTGCTAGGATTCACGTGATGTCCCTTTCCTCGTGATTAGTCATCAAACGTCACGGCCAGGTGACGCTCAGTAGGCGTATTCATTGCTCACTGTATTGACCGGCAAACCCATGGCACGGACAAATTATTGGAGCTGGACCATTGAACGACCGGCCTATGCCCATTACTTATATTGATCCAGAAAGCTACTTCCGCTTCCCGCGGGTAAGCGTCGTCATACCCGCCAAGAATGAGTCGCTTAACTTGCCGCATGTCTTTGACACGCTTCCAAGCTGGGTGGACGAGGTCGTGTTTGTGGACGGCAAGTCGACCGATGACTCGATAGCCGTCGTCAAGCGGATCTGGCCGGCCGCGAAGATCGTCCGTCAGCAGGGCCAGGGCAAGGGCGAGGCCCTGCGGGCCGGCTTCGCCGAGTGCACCGGCGACATCATCGTCATGATGGACGCCGACGGCTCCACCGACGGCGCCGAGATCCCGCGGTTCGTCAGCGCGCTGGTCACCGGGGCGGACTACGTCAAGGGGTCCCGCTTCGCCAGCGGCGGCGGTAGCGACGACATCACCTGGACGCGCAGCCTGGGGAACCTGGTCCTCAGCCGCCTGGTCAACTTCCTGTTCAAGACCCGGTACACGGACCTGTGCTACGGCTACAACGCCTTCTGGGCGCGGCACCTGCCCGAGCTCGGGCTTGACTGCGACGGGTTCGAGGTCGAGACGGTGATGAACGTGCGGGCGGCCAAGGCCGGGCTCTGGGTCCACGAGGTTCCCAGCCATGAGCACTCGCGGCGGCACGGCGTGAGCAACCTGCACATCGTCAAGGACGGCTGGCGAATCGCGAAGGTGATCGTCAGGGAGCGGCTCGCTCGACGGGACTGGGCAGTCGGCCCGGTCACCGTCGAGCAGCGGGATGACAACCTGGAGCTCAGCCGGCCTGCTGCCACACGCTGATGGACTTGATGTCCATTGACGTGTTCAGCGACTGCACATGCGACTCCACGGCGACGTTGGCCAGGAAGTACATGGGCTGCTGCGGGACGTTCCTGACGCTCTCGAAGACCTGACGGCCATCGATGTACCAGACGACCTTTGACTGGGACCAGTACACGCCGTAAGTGTGCCAGCTGGTCGACAGGTTCCCCAGCGTCTCCACGCCGTTTTCCCTCGGGGCACCCGCGGGATGGTAGTACTGGTAGTACTTAGTGTCCGTTCCCCAGTGCTCGAGGATGTCGATCTCCGGCGGCCACTCCTCGTTGGCGGCGGCCAGCCACAGGGCGCTCCAGGTGCCCAGCGCATTGGGAACGCGCGCGACCACCTGAAGGTAGCCGTACTGGAACTTGTAGCCAGGGAAGCTGGTGACCAGGCCCGAGCGGTAGGGGTAGGTCTCTGGCCCGCCGCCGCTGTCGCGTCCGGTTATGGGTTCCGCCTGGGCCACGATGTGCAGCGCTCCGTTGGAGACCTGATCCTGGGATGCCGCGTACCACTGATATTCCAGCGTGCTGTTACCGAAGTTGGCACACCCGGACTGTGGCTGCCAGGGGTAGCAGGTGCCCCAGACCGACGTGTCGAGCTTGGAGCCGGTGAAGCCGGCGTTGAAGGTCAGCTTCCAGCTCGAGCCGAGGCCCGCGGGCACGGAGCCGGCCGTGCTTGGCGTCTTGGCCGCGCCGGGCGCCTTGGCCGCGCCGTTGGCGGCCGGCACCCCGGTCGGGGCGGCCGAGGTCGGTGCGGGCGCCACCGCCAGCCCCGAGGCCGGCGGCGCGCTCTTGGCGGCCGGCGATGAGCGGGCCAGGAAGCCGACAACCGCCGCCGCCCCAGCCAGCACGATGACGACCGCGGACGTTGTAGCCAGCCGCGCCACCCGGCCGCGGCGGGGCCGGGCGTGCCTGCCGTCGCTGGTCGCGGCAGCGCGAGAGCCGTCGCCATCAGTGGCGGCGTAGCCATCCGGCCAGGCGTTCCTCGCTGGCTGGGGCTGGTACCCGGAGGACTGGGGCTGGTACCCGGAGGACTGGGGCTCGTAGGAGGACTGAGGCTGGTACCCAGAGGACTGGTACCCGGTGGGCTGGGGCTGGTACCCGCGGGGATCTTGCGATGGGGTCGACCATGGGGGTCCAGCGTTTCTCACCCGAAGAACTCCAGTCTTGTCATGGTGTGGCAGGCGCGCTCCCGCCCTCCCCGGCCCCCAGCTTGCTAAGTCTAGGGATATCGATGCCATAAGCAGGGTGGATCGTGATAATTGGCCACCTCGCCCGATGTGTCACTTCCCCGGTACGTCACCGGCCGGCGGATGACCGGCGGGAGAATACGACCTGGCCTGCCACACGCTGACCGACCGGATGGCCATCGAGTCGGAACCGGCGCTCCAGCGCGACTTGACCTGCTGGTAGACGGCCACGTCGGCCAGGAGGTACATGGGCTGGCTGGGAACGGCCTGCGTGTCGTCAAAGACCCGGCGCCCGTCGATGAACCAGATGACGGCCTGCGGGCTCCAGTACAGGCCGAAGGTATGCCAGCCGGCGGCGAGGTTGGGCGTGACCTCTGAGGCCATTTGCGTCGGATAGGCCGGCGAGTGGAGATGCTGCCAGGACACCGGCGAGTCGCCGTAGTGCTCGATGATGTCGATCTCAGGTGGCCACTGCATGCTCGTCGGCAGCATCCACAGGGCCGGCCAGAGGCCCGCGCCGTAAGGTATCCGGGCCACCACCTGCACGTAGCCGTAGGTGAAGCCATAGCTGGGATAGGTCGTCACCATGCCCGACCGGTACTGGTACTCCTCCGGCTGGCCATCGCTGGCCAGGCCCGGCGTGGGGACCCGCTCTGGCACTAGGTGCAAGGCGCCGCCATAGACCTGATCCTGGGCCGGCGTGTACCACTCATACTCGCCTGAGTTGCCGAAGTTGGTGCATCCGCTGGCTGACTCCCATGGATAGCACGTCCCCCAGACCGCGGTGTTCAGCCTGGAGCCCGAGAACGTGGCGTCGAACGTCCGCGACCACTGTGAGCCGAGGGCCGACACGCCAGCGGGCGGGCGGGCCGCGGCGGCGGGCGTCACCGGGGCAGGCGTGCACCCCGCGGCGACAGCGCACGCCACCACGGCCGCGGCGGCGAGCGTGAGCCTAGTACGCGTCGACGAAAGGAATGGCCTTCCGTATAGTCTGGTGCAATTCGAAGAGCCGTTCATTATGCCGGAGAGTGTCATAGATGGGGTGCAGGAACTTTGGCACCGGGTAGCCGCGTGCCCTGATCGACTCACGTCGCCCGAATATCTCCTTAGTTCGCGCATAGCTCATCGAATCCGTCAGCTCACGCTCGTCTAGGTCGAAGTAGCTGGCAATCGTGGTCAATCCGGCCTGCGGGCGGACATGCCACCGGCTTGGGTAGAACCCGAACTGGGGTACCCCCCAGATCTTCGCGCGGTCAGCCATGAATCCCCAGGCGAACGGCGGGTTCAGTGGCAGCATGTCCATGCCGCCGCTGGTCCGCTGGTAAAAGCTCCCCTGCTTCAGGTGACTGATCGCGGGCCAGCTTCCGCCCCGCGAGATCGCGTCATAGAACGACAGCATCCCGTTGACCTTCGAATCCGCGGGATCTCGCTTCCAGGGGGGCACGTGCACGCGGGCGAGCGTGGCCAGCCCGATCACCGTGACGTCAGAGATCGTCGTGTCATCAAGCGCGTCCCAGAAGTCGTCCACGGTGGCCTCGGGAAAGTACGTGGATCTCTTGCCGTGCCACCGCAGGTACCGCTGAATGCGCCGGGCCTCGCGATCCATGCCTTTCAGCGTGTCCGCATGCACCTTGTTGCCGGGCCGGAACTCGTGGTCATACATCAAGAAGATGGCCATCCGGCCCTCAGCGGCGGGAAGGCTCAGCTTATTTTCCGTGAGCAGCCGACGGCGGTGGAGCTCCGTCCGTTCGACCTGTTGCCTATCAGTCGCCATAACCTCACGCAGAGGGAACATCGGGGGTTACCGGGAAGGGGGAGCGGATCACGGGGTTCTCCGGCGAGGTCCACGCGCGCTCCGACGCAGGACTTTATCATGCGAGACGAGCGGTTATGAGGCAGTTCGCCCTGTTCGCCCGCCATGTCCGCCTCGTGGAGCGTATGCTGCCACAAGCCAGGGATTCGCTTCCCGCCGGGCTGCCGCGGGCCAGGGCACTGAGAACTGGGCGGCCGCGCGCCCCGGGACCACGGCCCGGCTAGCCCAGCTCAGCAACAGCAAGCAGATGGACCATGATGAACTCTCCTGTGCCCGGCACCGACGAGGCTGTCCTGATGCGCCGCATATGGCGGACTTCTGCCCGGGACGCTGTCCCTGCCACCATCAGCGCCCTGCACTTTGCCGCTCTGTGGGCGATGGTCTTGACCTGGCGGATAGCACCTGCGCCGGCCCGGGTGGCCGACCTGATCGTGCTCGCCTGGCTAACAACCTTCAACACGATCGTACTTTCTCACCTATTCATTCACCGCCCCTGGTTCGCCAGCGACCGGCTCAACACCGTAATTTCCACGATGAACTCGGTGAGCATCGCCGGCTCCGTCACCGTGTATCGCTTCATGCACGTGCGCAACCACCACCGGTACAGCAATGACCGGCGCGGCTCCGACGGCAGCACGCTCGACCTCGCCTCCACTTACCGCAACGGCAAGGACGGCGGCCACCAGCCGCTGATCCCCTACGTGTTCACCGGGGTGCGCTATTACGCAACCGACCTGGTCAAGGAGGTCTTGGGCGTACGGCGGCTCTGGAAGGTCGGTCCTGGGGACGAGACGATCCTGTCGCTGGCGACCAGCCACGAGCCCAGGCGGCACAGCGAATTGCGCCAGATTCGAGTCGAGCGGGCCGCGCACTGCATCATGCTGCTGCTGTTCACGGTTATCTCATGGCAATGGGCCTTGTTTTGCTGCCTCCCCGCCCTTGTCATCACATGGACGCTGGCGAACATCCAGAACTATTACCGGCACTATGGCGCGAATCCAGATGAGCGCGCCGCTAACTCGGTCAGCTATTACGGGCGCCTGTACAACTTGCTTACCTTCAATGACGGATACCACCAGGAGCACCACCTGGCGCCCGGGGTCCACTGGTCGGCGCTGCCGGCCGTACGCGACCGCCAGCGAGCCGAGATGGCGGCCCACGACCGCATCGTCAGCCCGGTCCCGGCCGTGCTGGGATTCATGGACAGGAACCGGAAGCTCCTGCACGAGCAGGCCGGGCTCGAGGCACCGCAGCTGGAGGCTCTTGATGGACCGGCCGGCGTGGTCGCCTCTATGTAGTCCACGGGCTGAAGCCCGCCGCCTCGGCCTTCCGCGGCACTTACCCACATCGAGGCCCCATTACCGCACGTTGGCGACGGCCAGCCTGATCTCTGCGAGAATTGCCGTCATGAACCTCCAGGACGCGACTCTCGTGCTCCTCATTGAGTCGCAGGAGTGGCCATCGGTAGCCACGATTGCCCAGTCTGTCTACGGCCTGCTGCTTGACGGTGAGGTCGTTGACTACCGCCTGCTGGATGAGCTGATCGGCGAGGCAAGCGGCAAGGGGATCCTTCGGGCCATGAAGCACAAGTACGACCCGATCGCCTTCGACGCCATCCTCGCCCCGATCATGGGCGAGCTCGCCCGGGGCAAGCCCATCCGGTCCACCAGGCCCGAGTGGCAGCCGACCCCGGGCGAGGACCCGCTCACCGCACGACCCTGACCGTCAGGACAGGACGGCCCGGACCGCCTGGGCCACCTGCCAGGCGAGGACCGGGGGAACCGCGTTGCCCACCTGGCGAAACCGCGCGGTCTGCGGGCCGCACCAGTGCATGTCGCTGGGGAAGGTCTGGATCGCGGCGGCTTCCTCGACCGTGAGGCGCCGTAGCCGCGCCTCGGCCGGGAGCTCGGTCAGCGGTGGCTTCCGCTCGTGCACCAGCCGGTGGTGATAGCCGACGACCCACGGCCGCGCGCCGCTGGTCAGCTGGTCCAGATCGATAATCGGGGTGCGGTTGCCGCCCATGCTGGCCGGCAGCGTGGGCGCCGGCCGGTCCAGGTCGATCGGGCGGCCTTGCCCGTTGAACAGCATGCCCGCGAATGGCGACATCCGGAGCACGGGAAGCTTGGCCATCGTGATCCGGGCCGTGCAGAGCGATGAGTTGCCCGGCGTCCCCGCGCTGGGCATTTTGGCCAGAACGGACCGGACACTCGGTGCGCTCATCACCGTCGGTGCCGACGGCATCGGTAGCACGCCCGTCCCCTTCGGCAGCCCGATCAGGAACATCCGTTCCCTGGCCTGCGGAACGCCCCAGTGGGAAGCGTTGAGAACGATCAGGCAGGTGTCGTAGTCCCGGGCCGCGGTCGACGCGAGTTGCTCGATTACCTGCGTCCACCGTCGGTTGCGAGCGAGGGCCGCCACGTTCTCCATGACAAAGGCGCGCGGCCGCACCCGCCCGACCATGTCGAGGAAGTTGAACACGTGCCGGGACCGGGGGTCATTGGGGTCCATTCGCCCGGCCACGCTGAATGCCTGGCAGTTGTGCACGACGACGCCGTCGGCCGTGAAGGTGTTGTCCTCCTCCACTTCTAGGTTGTAGACCGACACGCCTGGCCTTCCCGGCTTCACCTCGCGTACCTGAGTCCACAGGTGGCTGCCGGTGCGCTGGACCAGAGTGGTCTTGACGTCGCGCCAGCGCACCCGCCACGAGGACTGCTGCGAGACCTGTCGGCCCTCAATCACATGTGTAGTCGGCCGCGGCACAAAGTGGAGCGTCGGTGTGCACTCCAGCCCAGTGACGAGGTTCATCAATCCGACTGCGAGTGCCTTCGAAATTGTTGTCGCTCCCAGTTGGCCAGTGCGACTTTGCCTGTGCCCGTCCGCAGAAACGTAGCCGGCGAGCAGAGCAGTCCGGTGCTCGGTGGCCATGCCGAACGCCCAGCCAGGAAGACGCTTTGCCGCCGCTCCTGCGCCGAAGTTGTCCGTGAGCCAGTCCGCGAGGGCGTTGCTGTAAAAGGTTAGCCTCGCTGTGGTGCGCTGACGGTTCACTGTGGGGGCAAGGCCGACGGAGCGCATACGCTCCTCGATCTCGGCGGTCTCCCCGAAGTCGCAGCAGATGATCACCGAGCTTCCGGTAGCCGAAGTCCGACGGGACCCCTTGATCGCCTCACGGCATGTGGGCGAGCAGCTGTCTGAGACCAGCCAGGGGTATCGCTTATGTGGACGGGCCGGGCGCCCGCACCGGGTACAGGCAGCCGGAGCCGGCCGGTAGTGAGGGACCCGAGTAAACGCGTCCGAAGGTTGACGCGTCTTTCGGCGGCGTATCCAGCCATCACCAAGCCAGCGGCCCACGATCCACCAGAAATCCGCCCCCATGCCGTGCTCCCAGTTGGGAATATCCGGAATGGCTAGCGGCTCGCACGAGGACGGGATGGCCCAGCCCTTGTGAGCAAGATCAGCCGCCGGGAGCCACTCGGGGTCGGCCCACACTCGCCTGTATCTGCGTTCGAAGCTGTTCCATCTGGAAGTGATCGAGCGTGACCAGAACGGATGCTCAGCCGTCGTCTCGACAGTGGCACCCTGCCCCCGCACCACAATCGTGTCAGCGGTCTTTGAACCCGTAGCGACAACCCGGCGCCACCGCCCGCGATGTGTTAGCACGAGATCCCCAGTGCGTACCTTGGCGATAGATATGTGCCCACGAGCAGTGAGCACCAACGTCTCGGCTGGAAAGCACGGAGGCCCGCCGATCACGAGGTCGGCCAGGCCCTCGCGCAGGTCCCGGCCGACGAGGCGGACGTCCCCGGCGATCGCGCTGTGCCCCTCGAACAGCCGGGCGGCGTCGGCCCAGTCCGGATCGGTGACCTTGGGGATCCGGTTGTAGGTCTCCACCGCCCAGGAGGCCATGTCGTTGGCCCACACCGGCCGCAGGCCGGCCCGCGCGAATCCGAGGTCGAGGCCGCCACATCCGGAGTAGAGCGACACGAACGACAGATCCGCCATCGGCATATCTTCCCACGCGGGTCAGCCCGCGGTCGCCCGGCTCGCCCGAGTCCGTCGGTGGAGTATCAGCAGCGTCGTGGCGACCATGGCGGCGGCCAGCCCCAGTACCTTGAAGATCGTCGTATCCCACGTCCACAGGAGCACGATCGGCGCCCTGTCCATCACGACTTCCTGGATCGCGGGGATGTACAGGGCCAGTTGCCCCACGACGAGCGAGAGGGCCACGCCGAGGGCCGGGCGGGTGTCCGTGACTAGCCAGCCCAGTGTCAGCAGCGTGAGTAGCGTAAGGAGGACGGGCAGGTCGTTGGTTCTCAGGGGGTACAGGGTTACCAGGCCAGAGAGCCGGTGCCAGCCGGGGTCAGGCAGCAACTGCCTCGCTCCAAGCAGGGAGCTAGGCAGGCAGGCCAGGAGGAGCCAGGACCGTGGCGGCCGCTCGCTTCGCTGGGTTAGGGCGATGAGCGCCAGCAGGGCCAGCAGGGGCGGTCCGAAGTAGGCGGCGTCAACAGAGGCCATCCGGGCGGTCAGGTGATAGGGGAGACTGAACCCGTGACCACTGCGGTACGAGCCGTAGGGGAAGATCGCGATCGCGATTGCGGTGATGGTCGCCACGGCGGCCCGGTAGCCAGTCCACACGGCCAGGACCGTCGCCGCCAGCAGCAGTGCCACCGCCAGCGTTTGGGCTGGATCAGTTCCCCAGGGCGGCACCTCACTGCCGACGTTCACCGCCGCAACGCTGACGTACAACGCCAGGCCGAACGCCGCCGCCTGGCGGAGGCTTATCCGCAGGCCGAGCCGTCGGTTGCGCGCTGCCCTGGCGTTGACGCCGCTGCGCAGCAGCGACCACGCGTCCCGGGCCGACGGCCATTCCTGACCGGGCTGGGCCGCCTCCAGGAGGGTGCCCAGCATCTCCTCGGCCCGTTCGGCCCGGTACTCCGGCGGATAGGCCCGCAGCAGCAGCCGGGCGCGCCGCTCAAGCCGGGTGGCTGGCAAGGTGCTCACGTCGTCCTCGGCTTCCTGGCCAGGCGGCCGGACCTTGCCGTCGGCTCGATGACGATCTGGGCCGCCTCGGCCATCCGCTGAGCCTCGGCCCGCAGGGCGGCGGCACCGGACTCGGTCAGCCCGTAGCTGCGGCGGATCCGCCCGTCGACGATCTCCTCGCTGACCAGCTCGACGCGCCTTTCGGCCGCCAGGCGGTCGAGCGCCGTGTACAGCGTGCCGGTGGCCAGCCGCACCCGGCCGTCCGACAGTTCCTCGGCCCGCTTGATGATCGCGTAGCCATGCAGTGGCCCGGCCAGCAGCGCGGCCAGCACGAAGTAGGTAGGTTCTCGCATCGGTAGTGAGGCCATACCCCATGATAAGTAGATTGCCGACGCATCGGCAATCTACTTATCACGCGATCCTCGGGCTGTGACCTCAGTCCAGCTCGGTCCGCAGCAGGGCCGCCGCGTCGGCCATGGCCTTCATCTTGCCGTTGGCGCTCTCGCGCGGCAGGTACTTCAGGCCGCAGTCGGGGGCGATCACGATGCGCTCGGCCGGGACGTAGGGCAGCGCCCGGCGGACCCGGGCGGCGACGGCTTCCGCCGTCTCGACGGCCGGGTCGCTCAGGTCGATCACTCCGAGGATGACGGTCTTGCCCTCCAGCGCGGTCAGTACTGAGACGTCCAGGCTGGACTGGGCCGTCTCGATCGACACCTGCTTGACGTCGCAGGCCGCCAGTTCAGGCAGGAACGAGTAGCCTTCCGGCCGCTCGTGGATGATCGCGGCGTAGCCGAAGCAGATGTGCAGCGCCGTCGTGCCGGTGATGCCGTCAAGCGCCCGGTTGATCACCTTGACCCCGTACTGCCTGGCCTCCGCCGCGCGGGCCTGCAGGTAGGGCTCGTCCAGCTGGACGACGTCGGCGCCCGCGGCGAACAGGTCGCGGATCTCCTCGTTGACCGCCTCGGCGTAGCCGAAGGCCAGCGCCTCCCGGCTTCCGTAGTAGTCATCCTGGGCCTGCTGCGACATCGTGAACGGCCCGGGCACGGTGATCTTGACCGTCTGGCTGGTGTGCGCGCGCAGGAACTTCAGGTCTTCCACCTCGACCGGGTGCCGCCGGCGGATCGGGCCGACGACGCGGGGTACCGGGTTCGGGTGGCCGCTGCGGTCGAGTGCGGTACCTGGGTTGTCGATGTCGACCCCGTCAAGCGCGGTCGCGAAGCGGTTGGAGTAGCTCTCGCGGCGGATCTCTCCGTCGGTCAGGATGTCAAGCCCCGCGTCCTCCTGCGCGCGGATCGCCAGCAGCGTGGCGTCATCCTGGGCCTGCGGGAGATACTCGGCGTCAACTCGCCACAGTTCGCGGGCGCGCACCCGGGGCGGAAACCGGCCCGCCAGCTTGGCCCGGTCGATCAGCCAGTCCGGCTGCGGATAGCTTCCGACGAGCGAGGTAGGCAGCAGCATGCCAAGTACGGTACCCCCGCCCGCAATGGGTGTATACGACAGGAGCAGCGATGACTACATCGGTGCGGTAGGAAAATGTACGGGCTGTGACATCCCTGTCGCCCTGGTAGCAGCTCTGACTCATCGACCCCAAGAGCTCGCCACACCAATGACGCAGCGCTCGCGAACAGGCCGCCGTGGCAATGACGCAGCGCTCGCGAACAGGCCGCCACACCAATGACGCAGCGCTCGCGAACAGGCCGCCGTGGCAATGACGCAGCGCTCGCGAACAGGCCGCCACACCAATGACGCAGCGCTCGCGAACAGGCCGCCGTGGCAATGACGCAGCGCTGTCGCTGGCCCGGGGACACGGTGCTGGCCTGGCGACACGGTGCTGGCCTGGCGACACGGTGCTGGCCCGGGGACACCGGTGCTGGCGGCCGCTAGAAGGCGTTGACGGCCCGGGCGATGACCAGCGCCACCGTGACCAGGGACACGGCGGACTGCAGGGTCATCGCCATCTTCGCCCAGCGCGACAGGGGGAGCGTGTCGGTCGGGCTGAACGCGGTCGCGTTCGTGATCGAAAGGTACAGGTAGTCACCGAAGGCCGGCTTCCAGTCCTTCTGGCACAGGTCCGGGTTGTCGGTGACGGTCATGTTCGCGAACAGGAAGTCCGGGTACCTGTGCTTGGTCGCCAGGGCGCGCGCGACCGGGCCGCCCTGGTCGAACTCCCAGTACCACAAGCTGAAGACGACCACGTTGGTGAGCCAGATCGAGGCGCCAGTCGCCAGCAGCGGGCCGGCCGTCGACGGTGCCTTGCCCTGCACGATCTCGTACACGAGCGCGCCGGCCGCGTAGGCGTTGACCACGCTGAGCAGGCCGGCCAGGGCCAGCGCGAGCGAGCGTAGCGCCCGGGACTCCCGGTTGATGCGCCGCGGGTTGGCCGAGACCAGCCCGACGAGCAGCAGTCCCTGGACAGCCGGCAGGATCCAGTCGGGATGGACCAGGGACAGTCGGCCGTGCACGGGCAACTGGAGCGCGATCGCCACCGCGGTGCACAGGGTCACCTGCCAGCGGGCCTCGCCGTTGCTCGGCAGGCGCCAGGAGGGCAGCTGGCGCCGGGCAGGAGGGCCGTCCGCGGTGGCCTGCTGGATGCCCTCGATCGCGTCCAGTCGGTGGTGCAGCGACTCGATGCCCGCGAGGACGTGCGCCATCGTGACGGCGTTGTGCACGCCCGCATCGGCGTCGTGGGTGCCTGGGGGGTGCTCCTCGGTCATGCCTCCAAAGCTAACGCTGGTCAGTGCGGGATGCCGGAGATGAGGTCGCCGACCCGGCCGAGGGCAGCGGCGAGCGCCGCCCGGGCGGGCTTGGGTGCCGGGCCGGCCACGCCGGGGACGCTGGCGGGGTCCGCGGGTGCCTCCAGCCGGTCCGCCGTGCGGTACAGGACGTACAGGCCGTGCACCCCGGCCCAGCGGGCGGGCTCCGGCTCCCAGGTGCGGCTGCGGTGGCCCACCCAGGGCAGCGTGGTCAGCTCGGAGTGCTGGCCGGTCACCAGGTCGGTGAGCGTCCGTCCCGCGAGGTTGGCCGCGAGGACGCCATGGCCGGAGTAGCCGCCCGCGGAGCCGGTGCCGGTGGCCGGGTCGTAGTTCACCGCCGCGCACCAGTCGCGGGGAACACCGAGCACGCCTGACCAGGCGTGGTCGAGCCGGGCTCCGCTTGCGGCCGGGAACAGGCGGCCCAGGATCGCCTGGAGCGCCCCGACTGTCTCCTGGGAGGTCTCGCCCCGGTCGTCGACGGCCGAGCCGAACCGGTAGGGCACGCCACGCCCGCCGATCGCGATCCGGTTGTCCGCCGTCCGCTGGGCGTAGATGTAGGCATGCGCCTCGTCCGACAGCGTTTCCATCCCGGTCCAGCCGATCTCCCGCCAGGTGACGTCGTCAAGCGGCTCGGTCACGACCATGGAGCTGTTCATCGGGAGCAGCGCGCGGTGCAGGCCAGGCAGCCTGGCGGTGAAGCCCTCCGTGCAGCGCAGCACCGTGCGGGCACGCACGTCGCCGAAGACCGTCCTGGCCACGTGCGGCTCGATCGCGGTGACCGGGGTCGCCTCGTAGATGATCACCCCGCGGCGCTCGGCCGCCGCCGCGAGGCCGGCCACCAGCGAGGCGGGCTGGATCCGGGCCGAGTGCGGGGCGAACAGGCCGCCGAGCGCGCCGGCGACGCGAATGCGTGCCGCAAGCTCGGGCGCGGAAAGGAACGTGAGCACGTCCTCGCCGTCACCCCAGGCACGGGAGGCCTCGAGGGTGGCACGCTGCCGGGCAAGCTGGGCGGTCGTGGTCGCCACCGACAGCCGTCCGCCCTTGACGAAGTCGCAGTCGATCGACTCGGCGACGCATATCCGCTCGATCTCATCTACCGTCGACCGTAGCGCCGCGTCCAGATCGCGCGCCCCGGCCAGGCCCCGGGGCCCGCGTGCGTATCGCTCCCGCGAGCCGATCGACTCGGCCGTCACCCAGCCGCCGTTCCGCCCGGAGGCGCCGAATCCGGCGAATGCCGCCTCGAGCACGACCACCCGCAGGTCCGGGCGGGCCTCCTTGAGGTAGTAGGCCGTCCACAGGCCGGTGTAGCCCGCCCCCACGATGCACACGTCGGCCTCCTCGGGGCCGGGCAGCGACGACCGCCGGACGGGGAATCCGCCGAGCGCGCGCCACCACCAGGAGACCTCGCCGTTCCTCGGGCCGTCGCCCGCGGGGGCATGGGGAGTCGTCCCCCCGGTGGCACTGCGGGGGGGCTGGGGGGTCGTCCCCCCGGTGGCACTGCGGGGGGGCTGGGGGGTCGTCCCCCCGGTGGCACTGCGGGGGGGCTGGCGGGTCGTCCCCCCGGTGGTGGCGCGGGCAGGTACGGGGGAGTCTCCCCCCGGCGAAGTGCTCTGCATGGGCATGACGGTATCTCAGGAGGGTGAAGTGCTATTACGACCGGGTAGCGTCTTTGACATGCGACTTGGGGTGCTTGACGTCGGCTCGAACACGGTGCACATGCTGGTGGTCGACGCCCACCCTGGCGCTCGTCCGCTGCCGGCCTTCTCGCACAAGGTGGAACTGCGCCTCGCCGCCCACCTGGAGCCGGACAACAGGCTCTCGGCGGTGGGTGAGGAACGGCTGACCGAGCTGGCCGTCGAGGCGATGCGCATCGCCGAGGACAAGGGCGTGGAGGAGTTCCTGGCCTTCGCGACGTCGGCGGTGCGGGAGGCGAGCAACGGCGAAGAGGTGCTCACCCGGATCGAGCAGCGAACCGGGGCGAAGATCAAGTCCCTGTCCGGGGACAACGAGGCCCGGCTTACCTTCCTGGCCGCGCGGCGGTGGTTCGGCTGGTCGACCGGGCGGCTGCTCGTGGTCGACATCGGCGGTGGCTCGCTCGAGCTAGCCGCGGGGCAGGACGAAGAGCCGGAGGCGGTCATGTCGCTCCCGCTTGGCGCGGGCCGGCTGACCCGCGACTGGCTCAGCGCTGACCCGCCACCGGCGGATGAGGTGCGAGCGATGCGCAAGCACGTGCGCGCTGAGATCGCCCGGCACGCGGGGGACTTCCTTCGCCGGGGCGCGGCTGACTACGTTGTCGGCACGTCCAAGACGTTCCGCCAGCTGGCCAGGATCGCCGGGGCCGCGCCCTCGAGCGAGGGCTTCTACGTGAAGCGGTACCTCAAGCACACCGACGTCGTTGTCTGGGCGGAACGGCTCGCCGCCATGGACCGGGCGGAACGGTCCCGGCTTCCTGGCGTCTCTGAAGGCCGGGCGGCGCAGATGGTGGCCGGCGCGATCGTCGCGGACGCCGCGATGGACCTCATGGAGGTCAGCCAGCTCGAGATCTGCCCGTGGGCGCTGCGCGAGGGCATCATCTTGCGCCGCCTTGACATGATCCAGGCCTGAGGCCACAGGAAGGGCCCCGCCGATGCAAGCGGGACCCGTCCTGGCCTAGCCGGTGCCTAGAGCCGGTGCCTAGGGCATCAGGCGGATGCCCTCGGTCGGCTCGTCGGGGTCGATCGCTCCCGTCCCGGGGAACGGGTCACGAAGCGGGTCGAAGTCGCGCTCCTGCTGCGGACCTGGCGGCGGGGGCGGCATGGCGGGACCGGGGCGTGACGGGCCACCGAGCGGCGGGCCGACGAGGGCCTGACCGCCAAGTCCCTGGTTGACTGGGCGCGGCGGCATGGGCGGCGGGAATCCGCCGGGGAAGGGCTGCGTCATCGCCGGGGGTGGGGGAGCCGGCGGACCAGCGGCAGGGGGAGCATCGGGCGTCGGCGTAAGGCGGACGGGACCACCGTGGCGTCCGGGGGCGGGCGCTCCGTTGCTGACCGTCTCAGCGGCAGGCGGTGCGAGTAGTGCCAGGTCGGCCGGGGTGAGGTCGTCGCCGGGCTTGGCGACCTGGCCCTTGGCCCCGGCCACCTGCTCGGCCGCGTCGGCCGCCTCGGCCATGGCGATCGCCTTGGACGCCTGCGCGTTGACCTCCTCCTCGAGCGTCATGCGCGCATTCTCCGCCGCGACCAGGCCCTGCACGCCCTCCAGGATGTCCGCGAGTCGCCTGACAGTCTCGGTGTGCCGGTTGCTCAGCAGGTTCAGCCTGCGCTCGGCCCCGTCGTGGATGGCGGTCGCGCGCGCGGTTGCCTCGTCAAGTACCTTCTTGGCCTGGCCCTTCGCGCCGGCCAGCGCGGAGTCGGCCTTCTTGCGGGTCTCGCTGGTCAGCCGGTCAGCCTCGGTACGCGCCGCGGTGCGGGTCTTGTCGGCCTCGCTGCGGGCGGCGGAGATGGTCCGCTCCGCCTGCTCCTGGGCCGCGGTCAGCATCCGCTCGGCCTGCTCGCGGGCGTCAGCGCGGACTCGCTCTGACTCCTGCTGCGCCTCGGCGCGCTGCTTGGAAATCTCGTCGTCAGCCTTGCCCCGCTGGGCCCTCGCCTCGTCGTCGGCCAGCTTCAGGATCTGCGCGATCCGCTCGCTGACTTCCTCGTGCGCCGGGCGCCCCGCCAGTGCCTGCTGGCGGACGGTGGCGACCTCCCGACGAAGGTGCTCAGTCTCATCAAGTGCCCGGGCGAGGCGCTGCTCAAGTTCCCGGATCTCAGCGTTGCGGCGGGCTACGTAGTCCTCCACCTGACGACGGCTGTAGCCACGCATCTGCATCTCGAATTCCTCATGCAGGAGATTCGGCAGAAGGTCTCTGTTTTCATTCATGGCATCACGAGAATCTTTGGTTCCAAAGGTCTGCGGGGATGATGTCCGGGGCGTGGGTCAGGCAGGCCGGGAGTGGTGTCTGGTACAGGTACCCCCCAGAACTCTTCTCCCGAACTGGTACTGCCCGCAACCGAAACGGCCGAGTGTCCCGTTATATCCCAACTTGACCGGAGATGGAAGCCACTTCGAGAGACGTAGCGTGACTCCGGTCGGCCAAACTGGCTACTGAAAGTAGCCATTCTTGGGGGGCATGTGGTGCCGGATGGTTCTCAATCGGGCATGGCGCGTGCGCGTTCCGTGACATACTCTAGATGGGGCGGCCGCTGGATCGCGGGCGGGTGCTCGGTACATGATCACTTCGGCATTTCGCATGAAGTTGCCGGAATCGTAACCGGAAGGGCGGGTAAAACCCTACGTAAGGGTGGTTAGCGAATGGCCCCGATGGGTCATGCGGAGGAAAGGTGTCGCAACGTAACCTGGAGGGCGGCCGCGAGGTGCCCGCGACGACGGAGGTGAGCGCGATTCCCAGACAGCTGGATCTGCGCTTGCACGACCGCGTCGCCCTCGACGAGATCGAGCTCTACGCAGAGGTGCTCACCGCCGTGGCAGCCAGCGGAGACCGTCCGCTTAGCCGCAAGGAACTGGACGCTGTCCTCGGAGTGGCTCCAGCCTGCGGGTGATGGTGCCCAGACCGTTCGTCCTGCTCAGCGGGGGTGCAGGTACATAACGTCGGTGTTGCGTCGGCTGAAGCCCAGGGCCGCGTACATGCGCGCGGCCGCGGTGTTGTCCTCGTCCACGTAGAGCATCACGTGTCCCAGGCCGCGGTCGCGGAGGTAGCGCAGGCCCGCGAGGGTCAGCGCCCGGCCGAGGCCGCCACCCTGGCGGCCTGGGCTGACGCCGACGACGTAGACCTCCCCCTCCGGAGTCCCGTCGGGCCCGTCCGCGTGGATCTTCGTCCAGTGGAAGCCGACGAGCTCGCCCTCGCGCTCAGCCAGGAAGAAGCCCTTCGGGTCGAACCACGGCTCCGCTTCCCTGAGGTCAAGGTCCGCCCTGGTCCACGCGCCTTGCTCGGGGTGGTGGGCGAAGGCGCTGGCGTTCACCGCCAGCCAGGCTTCCTCATCCTGGCCCGGCACGAACGTCCGCACGGTGACTCCTGGCGGGAAGACCGGGTCGGGTAGTTCCGGCCCGGCCGCGAGCGGCTTGCGCATCTGCCACAGGGAGCGTGCCCGGCGAAACCCCTTGGCCTCGGCGAACGCGGCGGCGGACGGCAGGTCGCCGTGCGCCCACAGCCGGATGCCACCCCGCCGTGAGCCCCCGGCAGCCCTCGCGCCGCGGGCCGGGGAACGAGGCGAGCCAGCCGGCCGAGGGGGACCGGAGAGCAGGGACGCGACCAGGGCACTGCCATGCCCGCGGCGGCGGTGCGCTGGATGGACGACCAGCTCGCCGGACAGGTCACCGGTCTCGAGATCGGGGGCCGTGTCCAGGTGGGCATAGGCCACGGCCGTCCCGTCGCGGACGACGAGCAGGTCGCGAGCCGCCCCGGTGCCCTCGCCTCCGGCAGGCTCCGCGTTCGGGTGCCGGACATGCAGGAGGGCGTGCTCCGACAGCGCGGCGACGCCGTCGGACTGGCGGGCCACCTCGGCCAGGGTCACGACGAGCGCGGCCTGGGCCGGGGAGAGAGGTCCTTCGGTGAACGAGGTGGCCGGGCGGGTCACCGATTGGCCGTAACCGAGGGGGCGGCGTCGGGAGCGAGCAGGTCCTTGTCCTCGGTCGTGCCCTTGACAGGAACGAACCGGTACCCGACGTTGCGCACGGTGCCGATCAGGGCCTCGTGCTCCGGGCCGAGCTTGGCCCGCAGTCGCCGGACGTGCACGTCAACGGTCCTGGTGCCGCCGAAGTAGTCGTAGCCCCACACCTCCTGCAGCAGGTGCGCCCGGGTGAAGACCCGGCCGGGATGCTGCGCGAGGAACTTGAGCAGCTCGAACTCCTTGAACGTCAGGTCGAGCACCCGGCCGCGCAGCCGGGCGGAGTAGGTCGCCTCATCGATGGCGAGGTCGCCTGACCGGATCTCGTCCGGCACGTCGGCGACGGCCCGCATCGCCCGCCGCCCAGTGGCCAGCCGCAGCCGGGCCTCCACCTCAGCGGGCCCGGCGGTAGCGAGGATTACGTCGTCGGTGTTCCAGTCGGCGCTGACCGCCGCGAGGCCGCCCTCGGTGACGATGGTGAGCATCGGGCAGTCGAGGCCCGTCGTGTGCAGCAGCCGGCAGATACTCTTGGCGTGCGCGAGGTCGCGTCGCGCGTCCACGAGCACCACGTCGGCCGGCGGGGCCTCCACGAGCGCTGACGCGTCCGCGGGCAGCACCCGCACGGTGTGCAGCAGCAGGCCCAAGGCGGGCAGGACCTCCGCCGAAGGCTCGAGGGCGCTCGTTACCAACAGCAACTCGCTCACCTGGTGCCACCTCCAGACTGTGGCGCATTGAGCGCCATCATTATCTGTATAAACACAAACGGGACCTGGGGGCAACATCGCCCTGATCCCGTTGAGCTGAGGATAACTGACATGGCCAACGTCACGATTCGGTACTGGGCCGCGGCGAAGGACGCCGCGGGCATGGCGGAGGAGTCCATTGAGGCGATCACGCTGGCTGGAGCACTGGCGGACGTGCTCGCTGCCAGGCCAGGGGAAGACCGCCTGCGTCAGGTGCTGTCGCGATCATCTTTCCTCGTCAACGGGCTGCCGGTGCGTCGGGGCGCTCACGAGCAGACCGTCTTGGAAGATGGCGCGACCATTGAGGTGCTACCCCCCTTCGCGGGCGGCTAACACAGGCACCGCCTGTCCGCAATGCGAGTAATGTCACTGATCGTCGCCGCCTGACCAGAAAAGTCCACTGGGCTGGTTATCACCACCCTCAGTGACACAACCTGTCCCTCCGCTAACAGAGTGCGCAGATTTAGTCGCTTTTGGTATGCTCCGAAGGGAAAAGAGACAGCCCTCACGCGGTGCTGCGGTCGGCGAGGCATGGTGGTCTGCGAGCAGTGACCCAAAATTCCCCCGAAGAGGTGAACCGCCAGGCGGCCCCGTCCGTTCTCCCTGGTGTGCCGGAGTCGAGAACGGCTACATCGGGCAGCAGCGGGCGAGTTGCCGATGAGGCGTTTATCAGGAGGCTCTACGCCGAGCACGGCGGAGCCCTGCTCCGGTATGCCCTGCATCTGACCGGCGGAGACAGGCAGCGGGCGGAGGACCTCGTGCAAGAGACGATCGTGCGGGCGTGGCGGCACCCGGAGGCGCTGGCCGACCGGCAGCCGCGGCCGTGGCTCTTCGCCGTCGCCCGTAACCTGGCGGTGGACGCCTACCGGGCACGGCAGTCACGGCCCCCGGAAGTGGGGCAGGCGGCACTCGAGATGCTGCCCGTCAGCGATGACGCGGACCGCACCCTGGAGTCCTGGGCCGTGGCCGAGGCCCTCGCCTCGCTGCGTCCCGATCACCGCAAGGTCATCGTCGAGACCTACTACCGAGGATGCTCGGTCGCCGAGGCGGCGGTCACCCTCGGGATACCGGCAGGAACCGTGAAGTCCAGGACCTACTACGCACTCAAGGCGCTCAAGCTTGCCCTGGCAGAACGGGGGCTTGACTCATGACCGACAGCTGGGACTGCCAGGAGGCACGCGTCGCGCTCGGCGTCTACGTGCTCGGCGCGATCGACCCGGCCGAGCGTGAGCTTGTTGACGCCCACCTCGCCACTTGCCCGGCCTGCCGGGCCGAGCTTGCCGAGTTCGCCAACCTGCCCGCGCTGCTGGCCCTGGTCCCGGCCGGGGAGGCAATCGCCCTGGCTGAGGGCCTCTCCGCCGACGACCTGTTCCCTGGGGCTGACTTCTCGGGCACTGACTTCTCCGGCGCTGACTTCCCGGGTGACGACTTCCCTAGTGTTGACCTGTTCCCAGGTCATTCCGAGCCCGGGGAAGCCGATCGCGGCCCGCTTCCGCCGCTTCCTCCGCTGATCCAGTCGCGGCTGGGCGACCTGGTGGTTCCCCCGCTGGCCGAGTCGCCGCTTCCGCGGCAGGCCGAGGCACCGCTGCCGCGACTGGGCGACCTGGTGGTCCCTCCGCAGGCCGAGTCGCCGCTCGCGCGCCAGGCCGGGCCGGCGGATGCCGCCGGCGAGAACCTCGCCCAAGTCCACGACCTCGCGGTCGCGCGCCGGCGGCGGCAACGGATGGCCTGGGCAGGGGTGGCCGCCGCCGTGATCGCGATCGGTGGCGCCTTCTTCGGCGGCACGAGGCTGGCCTCGCCCGCTGCCTCTGAGTCAGGCTTCGCCGCGCAGCACCCGAACGGGCTGACCGGCGGCTCGTGGGTGACCGTCCATGGCAGCAACGGCCAGGACACCGCCACCGTCGCTTACCAGACGATGGGCTGGGGCATTCAGATGGACGCGCTGGTAACCGGGATTCCGGTGCACACCCGCTGCCAGATGTGGGTGGTCGAGACCAATGGCACCCGCGTCCAGGTCGGCGGCTGGCAAACCGACGACGCCGAGGGCACCGTCTGGTATCCGGCGTCCACTTCGGTGCCGGCGTCCAGTATCAGGCAGTTCGTGATCACCCTGGCCAACGGCCCGCAGATCACTGTTATGCCAGCGTTACCTACTCGCTGGGTGACTGAGCGGGCACTAGGGAATACTGCCGGGAATACGCGCGGTCCACCGCACGCTGAGGGGAACGTGATGGGTGGTTTGATCGTCCTTGTGGTGGTGCTCGTGGCCGCCACGGGTGTCGGCCTGGCGCTGCGCTGGCGCCGGGGCAGGTTCAAGCGGTCCACCCTCGTGCTGACGGCCGAAGACCTGGGTACCCCGCTCGGCGAGCGAGCAACCCTGGTCCAGTTCTCCACCGAGGTCTGCGCCAACTGCCCGCCCACCTGGCGCATGCTCGGGCAGGTGGCCGCCGGGCAGCGGGGGGTCGCGCTGGTCGAGGTGAACGCGGCCGCACGGATGGACCTGGCCCGGCGGCTGAACGTCTATGCCACGCCCACGGTCCTCGTGCTCGGCCCGGACGGCGCCATCGCCAGCAGGGCCAGTGGCCAGCCGCGCAAGTCCGACGTCCTGGCCGCGGTGGGCAGCGTCCTCGGTCCCGGCGTGCTCGGGGCGGGGGCCTGATGGTGACCGAGCTGATAGTGACAGCCGGGCCAGCGGCTAATACCATCTCTTTTGTGCAGTCCCTAACAGCGCAGATGCTGACCAAGCGACGCGCTGTCGACTTTTGCCTGGTGGCGACCGCGATCTGTATGCGGTCGGCCCTGCCCCGTCACTGACGGAGAGGCCGCGTCTCTCCCGCGGGCAGGCCGAGCCTGAGACTTACTCACCTGCAGCTTGGGAGCACCATGAACATCGATCCGCGCGGTCCACGCTTCGGCGCGGCCATCACGACTGTCGTGGTCGCGATCGTGCTCGCCACGGGCAGCGGCTGGCTGCTGCTCGCCCAGGCGGTGGTGTTCGCCGTCGGGGCGATAGCAGGACTTCGCTTTGCCCCTTACGGAATGCTCTACAAGGCCCTGATCCGGCCGCGGCTCAGCCCGCCGGCCGAGCTTGAGGCCGAGGCGCCACCCCGGTTCGCTCAGGGGATAGGCCTGGTGATGGCGGCCGTCGGGTCGATCGGCTACCTAGCCGTGTCACCTGTCGTCGGGGCTGTCTTCGCCGGGCTCACGCTGGCGGCCGCGTTCCTGAACGCGGTCTTCGACCTCTGCCTGGGCTGCCACATGTACCTATTCATCCAACGAATCAGGCCGGCCGCCTGATGTCGGTCGTCCCCAAGGAGGGTTTTCAGCCATGAGCCGCTCAGACGTCCTAGTAGACGCTGACTGGGTCGAGTCCAAGATCGGTGAGCCGGGCGTGGTCATCGTCGAGGTGGACGAGGACACCAGCGCCTATGACAAGGGGCATATCCCGTCGGCGATCAAGATCGACTGGAAGAAGGACCTGCAGGACCCGGTCCGCCGTGACTTCGTCGACAAGACGGGCTTCGAGGCGCTGCTGTCCGAGCGCGGCATCGCCAACGACGACACCGTAGTGCTGTACGGCGGGAACAACAACTGGTTCGCCTCGTACGCGTACTGGTACTTCAGGCTCTACGGGCACGACAAGGTGCTGCTGCTCGACGGCGGCCGCAAGAAGTGGGAGCTGGATTCGCGCGAGCTGGCCCGTGAGGTGCCCAGCCGCCCGGCCACCAGCTACATCGCCTCCGAGCAGGACTCCGCCATTCGCGCGCTGCGTGACGAGGTCGTCGCCGCCATCGGCACCAAGAACCTGGTCGACGTCCGCTCACCCGACGAGTTCACCGGGCGGCTGCTCGCACCGGCCCACCTGCCGCAGGAGCAGGCGCAGCGCGCCGGGCACGTCCCGACCGCCCGCAACATCCCGTGGTCGAAGGCCGCGAACGAGGACGGCACGTTCAGGTCCGACGACGAGCTCAGGGAGCTGTACGGCGACGCCGGGGTGGACTTCGGCAAGGACACCATCGCCTACTGCCGGATCGGCGAGCGCTCCGCGCACACCTGGTTCGTCCTGCACGAGATCCTCGGGCAGGCGAACGTCAAGAACTACGACGGTTCCTGGACAGAGTACGGCTCGCTTGTTGGCGTGCCGATCGAGTTGGGAGAGGCACGTTGAGCAGCGATCTGAGCGGCTGCGGAGCACCGGCCGGCGGGGTCACCGTCACCGCTGACGCCGCGGGCAAGGAAGCCATCGTCGAGGGACGCGTCACCGTGGGCGGCGTCCCGGCCAGCACCGGCTACGCCCGGCTGCGCGGCTCAGGCGACGAGTTCGTGGCCGAGGTGCCGCTGGGCGAGGACGGCGGCTTCCGCTTCTTCGCCGCCCCCGGAGACTGGACGCTGGTCGTCCTGGCCCCGGGCGGGGTCCGCGAGGAGCGCCAGGTCCCGGCGGCCATCGGCTCGGTCACCAAGGTCGAGGTCGCCGTCTAGCGGCCAAAAGCCTTATATACGGCGGGTGCCGGTGGTCTCCACCGGCACCCGCCGTAGTCTTGTCCCGTGACAGAGCCAAGGCGTGAGTTCGAGCGGGAGCTGGAGGCCATCGAGGCCGACGTCATCCAGCTGTTCGCCATGGTGGAGGAGGGCCTTGGCCAGGCCTGGCAGGCCCTGGTCGGCGGAGACGGAGACATCTGCGCCGTCCTGACGGAACGCGACCGGCAGATCGACGTGCTCTACCGGCAGGTCGAGGAGCTGGTGCAACGGGAGATCCTGCTGCAGGCGCCGGTCTCCTCGGACCTGCGCTTCCTGCTGTCGGTGCTGCGGATCACGCCTGAGCTCGAGCGGACCCACGACCTTATCGTGCAGATAGCGGCCAGCGCCGCGAGTGTCTCCCTTGAGGAGCTGTCCGCGGCCGGCCAGCAGGTCCTGACGCGGATGGGTGAGCTGGTCACGCAGATGTGGGCCAAGGCGTCGGACTGCTGGTACGAGCGGGACCGCGCGGTGGCCGACGCCCTGGCCGAGCAGGACAAGGAACTGGACGAGCTGCACGCGAGGCTATTCGCCGAGCTGGCGGCAGGCGGCATGTCAGCCCCCGCCACGATGGGATTCACGCTGGTGGCGCGCTTCTACGAGCGGCTGGGCGCGCATGCGGTGAACGTGGCCCGCCGGGTCATCTACCTCGCAGGACCGGCCAGGGACTAGCACCCAGGCCCGCGGGGCTCACCCGGGATGTCGCAGGCATGACACGGTGCGTGCCTGGGTAACCGTCTCCCTGAGACCGCCAGGGAGGCCGCGATGAGCACGAGCCAGGACCGCGCCAGCACTGCCGTCCCCGCACAGCGCCAGCCTGAACTAGCCGAGCAGACCGTCGTCGTGATCGGCGGAAGCGGGGGCATCGGGCTGGAGACGGCGCGGCGCGCCCGGTCCGAGGGGGCCGATGTCATCCTCACCGGCCGCAATCCCGACCGGCTCAGCCAGGCGGCGGGCGAGGTGGGCGCGCGCGATACCGCGGCCTTCGACGCCAAGGACACCGCGGCCCTGGCGCGGTTCTTCCAGGGGCTGCCGGCGCCGATCGACCATGTGATGATCACGGCGAGTGGCCCGAGCTACGGGCCCTTGCTCCAGATGGACCCGGGCGAGATCCCCGCGGCCCTCAGCGATCACCTGCTGCTCGCGCTTGAGATCACCCGCTGCGCCGTCGCCAAGATGCGGCCGGGAGGCACGCTGCTGTTCATGGGCAGCTCCGGCACCCAGCGGGTCTCGCCTGGCCAGGGGATCGCGGCCGCCGCGGGCGCGGCGCTGCCCCCGTTCACGGCCACCCTCGCGCTTGAGATCGCGCCGGTCCGCATCAACCTCATCGCCGCGGGCTTCGTCGACACCGGGCTGTCAGCCAGGCTGCTCGGAGACAAGATCGAAGACCGCCGCACGGAGCTGCGGGAAAAGCTCCCGATCGGGCGGGTGGTCGGCCCGGCCGACGTTGCCGCGCTTGCCGTCCACATCATGGCCAACACCGCGATCACCGGCTCGACCTACACCATCGACGGCGGGCAGCTGCTGGTCTCCTGAGCAGGCGGCTGAGCGGCCGGACCATCGCCGGTGGTCCACAGGGGTGCAAGAGTTTTCAACCGAAGCTGTGGAAAACTATCGATGGTCGGATAGGTTTTCGACAGGCTGTGGAGATCGCTGTGGATTCGAACGACGAAGGGCCGGCCTCTCGGTGAGAGGCCGGCCCCGCCGCGTTCCGTATCGGGAGGCTGCTAACCGACCCGGCCAGTGACGTACGCCTGGGTGCGCTCGTCCTTGGGGTTGTCGAAGATGCTCGCCGTGCGGTCGTACTCGACCAGCACGCCGGTGCGGGTGTCGCTTCGTCCCGGCTGCTCGTTGCGGAGCACGGAGAAGAAGGCGGTCCGGTCGCTGACCCGGGTGGCCTGCTGCATGTTGTGCGTGACGATGACGATCGTGTACTTGGACTTGATCTCCTGCATCAGGTCCTCGATCCGGCCGGTGGCGATCGGGTCGAGGGCCGAGCAGGGCTCGTCCATGAGCACGACGTCGGGCTCGACCGCCAGCGTGCGTGCGATGCACAGGCGCTGGGCCTGGCCACCGGACAGGCCAAGCCCCGACTTGCTCAGCCGGTCCTTGACCTCATCCCACAGCGCGGCCTGGCGCAGCGACGTCTCGACGATCTCGTCGAGCCGGGACTTGCCGCGGATGCCGTTGATCCGCGGGCCGTAGGCGATGTTGTCGTAGATGGACTTGGGGAAGGGGTTCGCCTTCTGGAAGACCATGCCGATGCGCCGGCGGACGGCCGTGGGCGAGGCCTGGACGTCGTAGAGGCCAGCCCCGCGGTAACGGAGCTTGCCCTCCACCCGCGCGCCGGGGATCAGGTCGTTCATCCGGTTCAGCGAGCGCAGCACGGTGGTCTTGCCACACCCAGAGGGGCCGATGAAGGCGGTGATCTCGTTCTCGTGGATGGCCATCGAGACCTCGGTGACGGCGCGGAAGGCGCCGTAGTAGACGCTGACCTTCTCCAGGTCGAAGACGGTGGACCCCGTCTTCGACCCTGGCCGCCTCCCGGTGGCAGTCTCGGGGACCGTCACCTTGGCAGTGATCTCGTTCTCACGCTGTTCCATGGCGTTCCTACCGGGAGTATCGGGTGAAGCGAGCGGTGATGATCCGGGCAACGACCATCAAAATAAAGGCTATGACAATCAGCGTAAGCGCCGCACCCCAAGCCCGGGCCTCGGCGCCGGCGTAGGGTGACGTCGCGTTCGCGAAGATCTGCGCGGACAGGGCCGTGTTGGCCCCGCTGAACAGGTTCGTGTTGGTCGTCTCCACCGTCAAGATGGTGAACAGCAACGGCGCCGTCTCGCCTGCGGCCCGGGCCACGGCGAGCAGGCAGCCGCTGACGATCCCGCCGACCGCTGCCGGGATGACGACGGTGAGCGTCACCCGCGACTTGGTCGCGCCGAGGGCGTAGCTGCCCTGGCGGAGGCTGTCAGGAACGAGGCGGAGCATCTCGAAGGTCGAGCGGATGACGATCGGCAGCATGAGGCAGGCCAGCGCGAACGATCCCGCCAGTCCCGAGTAGCCGAAGTGCAGCACCCAGACCGTGTAGATGAACAGGCCCATGACGACCGAGGGCACGCCGGTCATGACGTCCGACATGAACGAGATGACCTTGGACAGCACGCTCCGGCCGCCGTACTCGTTGATGTAGACCGCGCCAAGCACGCCCAGCGGGATGGCCATCAGCGCGGCGAAGCCGGTGATCTCCAGCGTCCCGACGATCGCCGGGCCCATGCCGCTGTTGGGGTAGGACAGCGGGAAGACGTTCGGCGGGATCGGCTTGGTCAGGAAGTTCAGGCTGATGGCAGCCGAGCCCTTCTGGATCACCAGGTAGATCACCAGCACGAGCGGCACCAGGATGATGAGGAACGCCAGCCCCATCAGCCCGGTCATGATCTGGTTCTTGGCTCGCCGCCAGCCGGCCGGCTCGCGCAGGTCGGGCACGCCGGCGTTCACAGAAGAGGTTGCCATCAGGCCCCCCTCATCTTGCGCGCCGAGCGATCCACGATCGCGCGGGCGAACAGGTTAATGACGAGCGTGATCACGAACAGCAGCAGGCCGATGCCGATGAGGGCGGAGCGGAACTCGCCCGAGGCCTCGCCGAACTCGAGCGCGATGACCGCGGGCATGGAGAAGCCCGAGTAGAACAGGTGCGACGTGACCTCGGCCGAGTCGCCGATCACCAGCGCCGCGGCGATCGTCTCGCCCATCGCCCGGCCCAGGCCGATCAGGATCGCTCCGACGACGCCGCCCTGGCTGTGCGGCCACACGGCGCCGCGGATCATCTCCCAGCGGGTGGCGCCGAGCGCGTAGGCGCCCTCCTTGTCGATCGCGGGCACGGTCGCGATCACCTCACGCGACAGCGAGGTGATGATCGGCGTGATCATGATCGCCAGGATGATGCCCGCGGTGAAGAACGACGCGCCAGTGGTGTTCGGCCCGCCGAACAGCGAGTCAAGCACCGGGATGCCGTTGAGGCCCGAGGAGATGTCCCCGTAAATCTTCTGCAGCCATGGGACAAGGACCAGGATGCCCCACAAGCCCCAGACCACCGACGGTACGACGGCCAGCAGGTCGATGACGTAGACGATAGGGCGCGCCCACCGCCGGGGCAGGACCTCGGTGAGCAGTAGCGAGACGCCGATGCTGAGGGGGACCGCGATGATCAGCGCGATCACCGAGGAGATGACGGTGCCGTAGACGAAGGCCATCGGGCCGAACGTGTTCGCCGATACGGTCCACGTCGAGGAGAAGAACCCCTTCAGCCCGATCGAGCCGAACCAGTTGGCCGACTGCTGCGCCGTCGAGACGGCGATTCCCACCAGGATGGCCAGCACCAGCAGGCCGGCGATGAGAGCGAGGAGCGCGAAGCCGCGGTCGCCAAGGGGACGGCGGTGCGCCAACGGGTGGGCGGGCCCGGCCGCGTGGGCCGGACCCGCCTTAACCACGGTGCTCATTCGCTCAGGAGGACGTGAGCTGGCTGAGCTGGGCGACGGCCGCCGAGTCGATGCTCGTCGGCAGCGGCGCGAGGTTGAGCGGGGTCAGGAGCGCCTGGCCCTGCGAGCTCAGCAGGAAGCCGATGTACGCCTTGATCAGCGCGACGTCGTTCGCGTTGGGCTGGTTCTTGTACACGATGTCCCACGACTGGTAGGTGATCGGGTACGAGGTGGCGCCCGGCTCGTCCGCCGTGACGAAGGTCAGGTCGGACTTCGGCGTGACGTGCGAGGCGGCCGCGGTGGCGCCAGCGCTCGACGGCGCCACGTAGTCGCCGGCCGAGTTCTTGATCGTCGCGGCGGACAGGCTCGACGCGGTCGCGGTGGAGAAGTCAACGTAGCCGATCGCGCCCGGGGTGGACTTCACGATCTGGGCCACGCCGCTGCCGGTGTCGCCGGCCCGGGCGGTGGACGGCCACTTGATGATCGAGGAGGTGCCGAGCTTCCACGCGCTGCCCGCGGCGTCCACGAGGTACTGCGAGAAGTTCTGCGTGGTGCCCGAGGAGTCCGAGCGGACCGCGAGGGTGATCTTCGTGCTGGGCAGGGAAACGCCCGGGTTCAGCGCGGCGATCGCGGAGTTGTTCCAGGTGGTGATCTGGCCCTGGAAGATCGACGACAGGACGGCGGCGTCCAGCTTGAGCCCGGTGATGCCGTTCAGGTTGTACGCGATCGCGATCGGGCCGATCTGGACCGGGAAGTACAAGATGGCCTTGCCCTTGAGGCTCGCCGTCTCCGAGGTGGGGACGGGCGAGTCCGAGCCGGCGATCAGGACCGTGTTGCCGTACAGGTCCTGGCGGCCGGTGCCGGAGCCGACGCCGTCGTAGTTGACGGTCGCACTCGGGTCCACGGACTTGAACGCCTGGATGGCGGCCTGCTGGAAGTTGGTCTGGAACGACGAGCCGGCTGCGTTGATCGTCCCGCTGGCCGTGCTGGTCGACGCGGAGCTGCTGCTGGAGGACGAGCCACTGGACGAGGGCGCGGTCGAGGACGAGCTTGAGGAGCACGCCGCGAGCAGCGCGGCGGCGACAACGGCGCCTCCCGCGGTGATGGCCTGCTTTCTGCCTCGAAGTTGCATATCGAATTTCTCCTCTTAGTTACTTGCTGACATCGCTACAGGGTCTGTCCCCATGGCGAGCGGCCCGGACATTGTCGCGGCAAGGGTCGCCAGCCGCCCAGTACAGTTTGCCGGCCTTCGCATCGCCGATGAGTGAACACAAGGGTGACATGGCGTGGATTTGAGGTTAACTTATGGTGAATTAGGGACCTATTTACGGAAGCGACAGCAGGTCGAGACCGCGGCGTTGCGGCATCGTGACTGTGATAAGCATCTCACTACGGGAAGAGTGATTTGCATCTCGCCAAACCCCCAGGTAGAGCGCGTAGCTCGCACATGGCCCCTCGCTAGCCGCACGTTCTACTACGAGCATAAGGCCACTTCTGGTGCATGTGCACTGCCAAGATTCCGCAGCGTGCCGGATCGCCTGATTTTTCTAGGGAATTCGGTGGTTGCCGGGGTCATCGGCTAACCCCCGTTTACCTGCACGGCGTCCATCTAGCCAAGCCCAATTTCCGGCTAGTTCACCTTAGGTTCACGCAGTAACGCTATCAATAAGGAAGGACACGCGGGATTGTGCCTCCCGCTTCGTGGGATGAGCGTGAGGGCAAGGTGTGGCCACATGACGGCTGGCTCCGGGGGGAGCAGTGGCCACGTGCCCACTCAGCGTGGGGGCTCGGCAGACCAGGGACCGGGCGGGAACTCGGCGGAGCGGGGTCCCGCGGACCGGCTTAGGGCCGTGCCCGGCCATCTCACCGTTGCCGACGTCGGAGCGGCCGTCGGCGTGCTCGCCGATCGTATCGCCGCCGCCCTCGTGCACCGGGAGCCGGGGTGGCGGCTGCCACGGCGCAGCGCGCTCGCCCGCCGCTACAACGTCAGCGTGCCGGAAGTGGACGCCGCGATCACCGAGCTGATGCGGCGGTCGCTGATCCGCAGGCTCCCCGACGGGCAGCTCTACCGGGCGAGCCAGGCCGATTACCTCATCCCGGTGGAGGGGATCGGCGGCCTGCGCACCCGCCTTGACCCGATGGGCGGCGAGATCACCTGCCAGGCCCGGCACGTCTCGCAGCGGGAGGCCCCGCAGGACATCGCCTGGGCGCTCGGTGCCGACAGCGAGGCGGCGGTCAAGGTCGTCAGGTGCGTCTGGGTGTCGGCCGGCGTGCCGGTGGCGATCTCCGTGGCCTACCTGCCTGAGGCCACGCTCGACGCGCTGTCCGCCGCCGAGGCCGGGTCCTTCGAGGAGACGCTGCAGTCCCTGCCCGATGGCGCGCTCGCCGCCAGGAGCGCCTACGCGGCCGCGGTGGACCTGGAGTTGTCGCCGCCGCAGCCGTCGGTCGCCCGCAGCCTGCGGCTGGTGCCGGGCCAGTCGGCCATCTCGGTCACGATCAGGTTCGATGACGAGCAGTCCAGGTCGCCCGTCGGGCTGTCCGTGGTCGTGCTCAAGCCCGAGCACTTCCGTGTGGTTATCGAGGCGCACTAGGAATCGGGACGCGCCACCACGGTATTGCCAATGATGCGGAGCTACCGCTCGGTTCGACTGGCACAATGATCAGCAATGGACACGTCAACTCCTGCGCGGCCACGGCTCCCCATGCGGGCCAGGCTCGCGACTACCGTCGGTGGTGCCGCCGCGACCGTATCCAGGCTGGCCGGCCGGGACGGCTCGGTCATCGGCGGCATCATCGGGCTCCGGATTGAGCCGGACCTGCTCTCCCTGCTCGCCGCGGGGCGGCAGGTGATCCTGGTCACGGGCACCAACGGCAAGACGACGACCACGCGGCTGATCACCGCCGCGCTTGAGGCCACCGGCCAGCGGATCGCGAGCAACGTCTTCGGCGCCAACATGGAGGCCGGGCTGACGTCGGCCCTCAGCCGGGCGCCAGACGCGCCGCTCGCGGTCCTCGAGACCGACGAGAAGTACATCCCCGCGATGATCAAGGCCACCGCGCCGAAGATCGTCGTGCTGCTGAACCTCAGCCGGGACCAGATGGACCGCGCGGCCGAGATCTGGATGCTCGCCCGGCGCTGGCACGAGGCGCTCGCCGCCGCGCCTGACACGCTGGTGGTGGCGAACGCCGACGACCCCCTGGTCGCCTGGGCGGCCAGTTCCGCCGCCAAGGTCACCTGGGTGGCCGCCGGGCAGCGCTGGCGCGAGGACTCCTGGTGCTGCCCGCACTGCGGGGCGCACCTGCTGCGCCACGGTGATGACTGGAACTGCCATGAGTGCGCGTACATGCGCCCGCCGGTGCGGTGGACCCTGCAAGACGACAAGGTCATCGACCCAACGGGCCAGGTGCTGCCGCTGCGCCTGACGCTGCCTGGCCGGGCTAACGCGTCCAACGCGGTGGTCGCGCTGGCCGTGGCCGAGGCGTTCGGCGTCGCCCCCTCGACCGCGCTCATCAACATGCGCGAGGTCACCTCGGTGGCCGGCCGCTACACCCAGGTGGAGCGGCGCGGCGCGGAGCTGCGGCTGCTGCTGGCCAAGAACCCGGCCGGCTGGCTGGAGGCCCTGGACGTGATGGCGCCCGCGCCCACCCCGGTGCTGCTCGCGGTGAACGCGCAAGGCCCCGACGGGCGTGACACCTCCTGGCTGTGGGACGTCGACTACCGCCGGCTGCGCGGTCGCACCGTGCTGGTGGGCGGCGAGCGCCGGATGGACCTCGCCGTCAGGCTTGAGGCCGACGACGTAGCGTTCCAGCTGGTGGACAGCATTGACCAGGCAATCGACTTGGCCCACTCGCCGCGCCTTGAGGTGCTGGCCAACTACACGGCGTTCCAGCAGTACCGCGCCGTCATAGGCCGGGCTGAATAAGACAGGAGAGAACTCCAATGGCAAACTCTCCCAGCTCCCCCAGGTCTCCCAGCTCGCCGTCTCCCACCTCGCCTGGCGAAGGCTGGCGGCCGCTGCGGCTCGTCTGGGTCTACCCCGACCTGCTGAGCACCTACGGCGACCGGGGCAACGTGCTGGTGCTCGAGCGCCGCGCCCGGCTGCGCGGGATGCCGGTCGACGTGGTCGAGGTCAACTCCGACCAGCGCGTCCCCGCGGACGGCGACATTTACCTGATGGGCGGGGGCGAGGACCTGCCGCAGATCCTCGCGGCCCGGCGGCTGTCGGCCGACGGAGGCCTGCACGAGGCGGTCCGCCGGGGCGCGGTCCTGTTCGCGGTGTGCGCCGGCTACCAGGTCGTCGGGACCGAGTTCGGCGGGGCCGACGGCGAGCCGATGCCGGGCCTTGGCCTGCTTGACATCAGCAGCGGCCGAGGCGAGCGCCGTGGCGTGGGCGAGATCCTGGCCGACGTTGACCCGGCGCTTGGCGTGCCCCGGCTGACCGGGTTCGAGAACCACCAGGGCGTCACCCGGCTGGGGCCGGGAGCCAGGCCGCTGTCCCGGGTCGTGGCCGGCGTCGGCAACGGCGACGGGACCGAGGGAGCCTACGCGGGCCGGGTGCTCGGCACCTACCTGCACGGGCCCGCCCTCGTGCGCAACCCGGGCCTGGCCGACCTGCTGCTCACCTGGGCGGTCGGCCAGCAACTGCCGCCGATTCCGGCGCAGGCCGAGGAGCTCGCGCTGCGCCTGCGGGAGGAGCGCCTCGCCGCGGTGACCGCGCCCCAGTAGGAGGCCCGAGTAGGCGGCCCAAGCCGGCGGCCTCAGTAGACGATGGCCTGCGCGCCGTCGGCCATGATCTCGGCCACGAAGGTGGCCGAGCCGGCGACGCGGATCCCGTCGATCACGTCGAGCGCGGAGATGTCCCTGCGGGCGGCGCACTGCGAGCACACCGTCACCGTGCCGCCCGCCAGGACGCCGGCGAGCATGTCGGCCAGTGGCGCCGCGTGCGGGAGGGAGAAGTCCTCCGCCCGGCCAGGCAGGGCGAACCAGGCCGCCTCGCCGGTCAGCCACAGGGACACGCTGACACCGCTAGCCACGGCCGTCGCGGCTACCGTGAACGCCTGGTTGCAGCGCTCGGCATCGTCCTTGCCCGCGGTCACCTTGACGACAAGCGTGCGTGCTACCACGCGGTCACTCTATTGCCCCCCCGGACGTGACTGGGCACAATGAGCGCCATCCAGTCATTTTGTCCGCTTCGCCGCGTGGTCATCTCGGCGGATAAGGACGTGGTCCACTAGGCTCGGCATCGTGCATGGCATGCTGAGCGCGGCGATCATGGTCGTCGCCTACGCCGTGGTCGCCGTCGTGGCCGCCTACACGGCGGTCAAGGTGATCAGGGGAGGGCCGCATGGCGGATGAGCAACTGGTGAACGAACTGCCGCAAGAGCACCCGGACCTCGCGCCGCTGAGCTTCCTGCTCGGCCGCTGGGAAGGCTTCGGCAAGGGCGACTACCCGACGATCGAGGCGTTCGACTTCATCCAGGAGCTCAGCTTCACCCACAACGGCAAGCCGTTCCTGATCTACAGCAGCCGGTCCTGGCTGCTTGACCGCGACGAGGACGGGCAGCCGGTGAAGGGCCGTCCGCTTGGGATCGAGACCGGCTTCTGGCGGCCGCAGCCGGGCGGCCAGGTTGAGGTGCTGCTCACTCACCCCACCGGCATCACCGAGCTCTACCTGGGCGAGGTGACGGGCACCAGGGTTGAGATGGCCACCGACGCGGTGATCAGGACCGAGACCGCCAAGCCCTACGCGGCAGGCAAGCGCCTCTACGGCCTCGTCGACAGCCAGCGCCCCGACGAGAAGGACCTGGCCTACGCCTACGACATGGCCGCGATGGGCCTGCCGCTGCAGCCCCACCTCTGGGCTCGCCTCGAGTGGGCCTGGACGGAGTAGGCGGGAAAGTGAAAACCCCCGGGCGACTCCGCTGCCGTGCAACGGGACCAGGTGGACAGGCCTGGTCAGCCCGGGGGCCCGGTGTGCATGCCTTGGATTAGCCTGCCGCCACACCAGCAGCGGCGGGGGCGGCTAGCTGACAGCCACCTCGCATGTCCGAGAACTATGCATAAATCGGACCACCTCCCTTCTGCGTACCTCAGACGTTAGTCCGGCCTGACGGCGAAGCGCAAGGTGTTTTTCGCCGCCTAGACTCTGCGGTATGGACTGGGACGCGCAGCTCAGGGCACGGGGCTACCGGGTCACCCCGCAGCGGCAGCTCGTGCTCGAGGCGATCGGCCGGCTTGATCACGCGACCCCGGAGAAGATCGCTGAGGCCGTCCAGCGGACCGCGCGCGGAGTCAACATGTCCACGATCTACCGGACGCTCGAGCTCCTCGACAACATCGGCCTGGTCACCCACCACCACCTCAACGACGGCGCCCCCACCTACCACCTGGCCAGTGAGGGAGATCACGTCCACCTGGTCTGCCAGGGCTGCGGGAAGGTGAGCGAGGTCCGCCCCGAGGCAATAAAGCCGCTCATCACCGCGCTAGACCAGGAGCAGGGCTTCGATACCGACGTGGCGCACCTGACCGTCTTCGGACGGTGCGCGGAATGCAGGAGCAAAGACAGTCATGCTTGACATCGACGGTGCCGTGGAAGCGTCGTGGCCGGACGAGGGGGTGGCCGCGCACTACGGCGACCCGCTGCGCGAGCAGCGCGTGATGGCGGCCGAGGGCGCGCTGGTCGACCGGTCCAACCGTGGCGTCATCACGGTCACCGGGCCGGACCGGCTCAGCTGGCTGCACAGCCTGACCAGCCAGCACCTTGAGCAGCTGAAGCCGGGGCAGACCGCGCAGGCGCTGATCCTGAATCCTCAGGGCCACCTTGAGCACCACCTGACGCTGGCCGACGACGGCTCGACGACCTGGATCCATGTCGAGCCGGGCACCGCGCCGGCCGTCGCCGCCTATCTGGACTCGATGCGGTTCATGCTCCGGGTCCAGGTCCAGGACGCTTCAGAACGGTACGCCCTGCTGTCCTTCGCCGGCGGACTGCCCGACGGCGCCGTCGCCCGTGCCTTCACTGATCTGGGGGGTGTGGCGATGATGGAGGGACCGTTCTGCAGCGATGTGGTCATTGAGCGGGACGGGATCGCTGCGGCGCCGGAGAAGCTCGGGCTGCCCGTGGCGGGCATCTGGGCGCTTGAGGCGGCACGGATCGCGGCGCACGTCGCCCGTCCGGGGCTGGACACCGACCACAAGACCCTGCCGCACGAGGTGGGGCTGATCGAGCCGGCCGTGCACCTGAACAAGGGCTGCTACCGGGGGCAGGAGACGGTTGCCAGGGTGCACAACCTGGGGCACCCGCCGCGCCGGCTTGTCTTCCTGCACCTGGACGGCAGCGTGGACCGGCTGCCGGCGCACGGATCGCCGGTCACGCGGGGCCCGCAGGGCGATGAGGTGGGCTTCGTCGGCTCCGCCGCCCTGCACTACGAGCTCGGGCCAATCGGGCTGGGGCTGGTCAAGCGGTCAGTTCCGGTGCAGGCTACGCTGCTGGCCGACGGCGTCGCTGCCGGGCAAGAGGTCATAGTCTCGCCTGAGGCGGGTGGGAACGTGAAGGTTACCCTTCGCCGTGATAGCGTCCCGCAGCCTCCGGCGGCGGCACGCAAGCTGATATGAGACTCACGGACCTAAGGGGGACCTGTGCTGCGCCGGGCCTTGCTTGCTGCTTCTTCCAGTGACCGGATCCGCGGGCTGCTGACCGGTACGTCAGCGGCCCGGGCGATGGTATCCAGGTACGTCGCCGGGGAGACGATCGCCGACGCGGTGCGCGCGGCCCACGAACTGCGCAAGGCCGGGCTGCTTGTGACCCTTGACTACCTGGGCGAGGACACGACCGACGCGACGCGCGCCGTCGGCGTGGCGGGCGAGTACATCTCCCTGCTTGAGAAGCTGGCCGCGGACGGGCTGACCGCGGACGGCGCGGTCGAGGTATCGGTGAAGCCCACCGCGGTCGGCCTGCTGCTCGGCGACCCCGAGCAGGGCGAGCGGACCGCCCGTGAGCACATCGGGCAGATCGCCGCGAAGGCGGCGTCCCTCGGCACCACGGTGACGGTCGACGCGGAGGACCACCGGACGACGGACGCCTCCCAGCGCATCGCACGCGAGCTTCGGGCCCAGTATCCGCAGGTGGGAACCGTGCTGCAGGCGGCGCTTCGCCGGACGGAGGCCGACGCGCGCGCACTGGCGGCGGCGGGCACCCGGGTCCGGCTGTGCAAGGGCGCCTATAACGAGCCGGTTTCCGAGGCCTTCACCGACCGGCATGACATCGACAAGTCCTACGCCCGGTGCCTGCGAGCCCTGATGGACGGGCCTGGCTACCCGATGATCGCGACGCACGACCCCCGGCTGATCGCGATCACCGCCGCGCTTGGGCTGTCCCGTCCCGCCGGGTCGTTCGAGTTCCAGATGCTGTACGGGATCCGCCCCGATGAGCAGGCGCGGCTCGCCGCGACCGGGGCGCACGTACGGGTCTACGTCCCCTACGGCGGGGACTGGTACGGCTACCTGGTGCGGCGACTGGCCGAGCGGCCGGCCTCGCTCGGGCTGCTCGCCCGGTCACTGCTGCCCCGCGTATCCCGCTAGGGAGTTGCCCGTCGCCACGGTACGGTCTAGTTCATGATCGTGATACTTGGCGCCGGGAAGATGGGCGAGGCGCTGCTGTCGGGCTTGCTGCGAGCCGGGCACGCGCCGTCGTCGGTGGTCGCCATCGAGCGCCACGAGGGGCGGGCGGCGCAGATCGCCAAGGCTCACCGGGTGAGCGTGGTCGCGGACGTCGAGATCGTGAAGCAGGCCTCGACGCTGGTCGTCGCGGTAAAGCCGCAGGACATGGCGGATGCGCTGGCCGGGATCTCGCCTCACGTGGGCACCGGCCAGCTGGTGATCTCCATCGCCGCGGGCATCACCACGTCGTTCATCGAGCAGCGGCTGCCCGCCGACGTGCCGGTGGTCCGGGTCATGCCGAACACGCCCGCCCTCGTCGCCCAGGCGATGTCGGTGATCTCGGCCGGCACCCACGCCTCAGAAAAGCACCTGGCCCGGGCCAGGGAGCTGTTCCTCGCCGTGGGCAAGGTGGCGATCGTGCCCGAGACACAGCAGGACGCCGCCACCGCCCTGTCGGGCAGCGGGCCCGCCTACGTGTACTACCTCGTCGAGTCGATGGTGGACGCAGGGATCTTGCTGGGCATGCCGCGCCAGACGGCACTCGAGCTCGTCACCCAGGCCGTCTACGGCGCGGCGACGATGCTGATCGAGTCGGGCGAGCACCCCGTGATCTTGCGTGAGGCGGTCACGTCCCCGGCCGGCACCACGATCGCCGCCATCAGGGAGCTGGAGAACCACCGGGTTCGCGCCGCCTTCCTCAGCGCTATCGAGGCCGCGAGGGACCGGGGACGTGAGCTTGGCGGCTCCTGAGGGCGCGGCGGTCCAGCGCCGCGCTTGAGCGGGCGGCTCTTCGACGCGTGGCTGGCGGGGCATGGCGGTACTAGCCGGCACTTCGGAAGGGGAATTGATGGCGGGCTCGCTGCAGGTCCTGTGGGACGAGGCGCTGACGCAGTACGACTTCGGCCCCGGGCACCCGATGAACCCGGTCAGGGTGGCCCTCACCTTCTCGCTGGCCGGCCAGCTCGGAGTCCTCGACGCGCCAGGCGTGGCCGTCCGCTCGCCCTCGCCCGCGACCGACGCCGAGCTTGAGGCCGTCCACGACTACGACTACATCGAGGCCGTCAGGCAGGCGGGCCGGACGCTGGAGGCGGCGCCACGCTACGGCCTCGGCACGGCCGATGACCCGGTGTTCCCGGGCATGCACGAGGCCTCCGCGCTCATCGCCGGCGCCACCCTGGCGGCCGCACGCGCGGTCTGGGAGGGTGAGTCGCTCCACGGCGCATCAATCTCCGGTGGCCTGCACCATGCGCTGCGCGGGGCGGCGAGCGGCTTTTGCGTCTACAACGACCCGGCGGTGGCCATCAAGTGGCTGCTGTCGGCAGGCGCGACCCGCGTTGCCTACGTTGACGTCGACGTTCACCACGGCGACGGAGTCCAGGCCGCCTTCTACGATGACCCCAGGGTGCTGACCATCAGCGTGCACGAGCACCCGTCCACCCTGTTCCCGGGAACGGGGCTGCCCGGCGAGACCGGCGAGGGCGCGGGGGTCGGTCACGCCGTCAACGTTGCCCTGCCCGCCGGCACCCCTGACGCCGGCTGGCTGCGGGCCATCGACGCGGTGGTGCCGCCGCTGCTGCGCGCGTTCCAGCCGCAGGTCCTGGTCACCCAGCACGGCTGTGACAGCCATTTCCTTGACCCGCTCGCCCACCTGGAGGTCACCGTGGACGCCCAGCGGCAGGCAGCCATCTGGCTGCATGACCTGGCCCATGAGCTATGCGCGGGGAAGTGGGTGCTGACCGGGGGCGGCGGCTACGCCCTGGTCCAGGTCGTGCCGAGGACCTGGACGCACCTGCTGGCGGTGGCGGCGGGCACGCCGCTTGACCCGGCGACGGAGGTTCCCGCCAGGTGGCGCGAGGAGGCCGGCCGGGTGTCGCGCGAGCGGCCGCCATCGGTGATGACCGATGGCGCGTCCGTTCGGCACCGCCCGTTCAGTTCGGGAGTGGATCCTGACGATCCGGTCGACCGGGCCATCATGCGGACCAGGAACGCGGTCTTTGCCTCACACGGGCTACTCCCACATCCCTGACGTGGCCCTTTCGGCATTTCCCTTGATTACTCTGGGCCATGCCCGGGGGTCTCCCGCCGGGTCCAGCCGGGGAGTAACAACAATGAGGCTATTCGGGGGGGTTGCTCTTTTCTGTGCGGGACTTACCCTGGAGACGTACGTGACTGGTGCGCTGAATCCGGTCAGGCGTGCTCGGCTTCGCGCGGAAGAGGGTAATGATGGCAAACGAAACTCCCCTTAGCGACGTGAGATTCCTTACCGTCGCCGAAGTGGCGACCATCATGCGGGTATCCAAGATGACGGTCTACCGGCTGGTTCACTCCGGCGAGCTTGAGGCAATCCGGGTCGGTCGGTCCTTCCGGGTCCCTGAGCAGGCAGTTAACCAGTACCTGCGGGGAGCCTTCGTCGGCACCGGCTGACGGCCGCCGCCAGCGTGCCGAGCGGCGATGAGACCGGAACCGCCGGCCGGCACGCAAGGGCGCGGTTCGTCGGGTCTGGGCCTGGCGGCACTTGTGGGACGGGACGGCACATCGCTGCCTCGCAGAGGGTAGGCTAGGAGACTGCGCGAGCGCCTGTGCTCGCGCAGTCTGTCCCGGTAAGGGCAGGCATCTAACCTTCGGGCGTGTGCCCAGCCCTCCCTTAGCGGTGAGCGCGATGGCGTGCCCGTGTGCCGTTGTGCCAGGAAGGGTGGTGGCCTGATGGGCTCCGTCATCAAGAAGCGCCGTAAGCGGATGGCTAAGAAGAAGCACCGCAAGCTGCTGAAGAAGACGCGCATCCAGCGCAGGAACAAGAAGTAGGTCGAGTCCACGGACCGCGCCGCGCGCGGCCCGTGGCTGCGACGTGCCCAAGGGGGGCACCGACCGAAGTCGCCTTCACCGAGATCGGAGCGGATATGTGGGGCAAGCGGCAGCGCGACGACGACTGGGACGGCGATCGCGGTAACCAGCCTGAGGACCATCGAGACCACCGATCCGGCGACCGTCGTGGCGGCGGGTACTGGGAGGAGCCAGGCGACTGGGCGGCCGGCAACGGCAACCGCCAGGGCTTCGGTGACCAGGGCTTCGCCGAGGGCGGCAGGCGCGGGTTCGGTGACGATGACCGGCAGGGCTTCGGTGACCCCTCGTGGGGCCAGCAGCAACAACGGCGCGGCCGCCCCGAGTTCGGTAACGGCTCGTTCGGCCCTGAAGGCGGGCCAGCTGGTGAGCGTGGCTTCGACGAGCCAGGCTTCAACCCGAGCGCGAGCTCGAACGGCTTCGGCGGCGCGCGTCAGGACGGGTGGCAGGGCGACCCGAGGCGGCCCATGCGGAACTTCCCCGAGGGCGGCTTCGGGCAGTCGGGCCGCGGTGGCCGTGGGGGCGACTTCGGCGGCGGCGACTTCGCTGTGGGCGACTTCGGCGGCAGTGACTTCGGCCCTCAGGAGCCGGACCAGCGGGACGTTGACCGCCGTGACGGCAGCCAGTGGAACGACGCCGGAGGCTGGGGCCAGCCCGAGCCTGAGGTGTCTGCCCCCGTATTCACCCCGGCGGGCCAGGCCCCCTCTCCCGTTCCCGTTCCCGTCGGCGTCCCGGCCAACGGGACGAGCACCCGGCCATACGGCCGGCTGTCCATTTTCACGCTTCATGACGACCGGGCGGCGGAATTCGATCGGCTGGCCGAGCAGGCCGCGGATGCCGTCAGCATGCTTGAGCCAGACACCCTGGTTTATGTAATGCACAACGTGCCTAAGGCGCCAATGCAGCGGATAATTTACGAGATTTACCGCGACCATGCCGCGTTCGAGAGCCACCAGCGCCAGCCACATATCCTCGAATTCGAGGAAGGGCGCAGGCCGTGTGTTCTCGTAACGAACATTATTGACTTGCGGCTGAAGTACGCGAAGGTCGCGCCGCTACAGGGAGCCATGCCGCAGCCGCCAGTCGCGCGGCCCCAGTTGCCCGCCAGTCCATCGCAGCCGGGACTTGCCTCCCGGCACCGGGCGCAGCAGTCAGGCGAGCCCGAGGGAGGCTGGTTCGGCCAGCGACCCGATGACCGCTCGCCGGACTCCGATGGCGGCGACTGGGGCGCTGACCGTTCGTTCGGAAGCGGTGACCGCAGGTCACAGGAGTGGGGACAGCCTCAGTACTCCGGGCAGCGCTACCGGGACAACTGAGGTGACGGCGCGCATCACCCTGCTCGGCCGCCCTGGCTGCCACCTGTGCGACGACGCCCGCGAGGTCGTCCGCCGGGTCGCGGGCGAGCTTGACGTCTCCTGGGAAGAGCGGGACATCACGGCCTCCGAGCAGGACATGGCGGAGTACTGGGACAAGATCCCCGTGACGCTGGTGGATGGCGTGCAGCATGACTTCTGGCGCGTATCCGAGGCTCGCCTGCGCGCGGCCCTCACCGGAAACGGTCGTTTGTCACACTAAATACTTTAGGTAACCGTGCGCTCGCCTGCGCGGGAACCTGGAATTCACGTTGACAGTCCGAGGCTTGAGTTTCTGTGGTCACTGCTGAAACTCACGTGCCTGGTGTTGTGCCTTCCGTTATTGTCGGACTATTCCGGTCACGCAACGGCGCTGAGGGGTATTCCCGTCAGTGGTCCAGCGTCGTGTCCAGAGTGCCGCAAGCGAGTGGATTGGCTACTGATGCCTCCGGTTCGGGTGGCTGCGGCGACTGCCACTGGCGGTCCCCGGTCCCGGAGGCGGCAGGCCGGCCCGGGCGGCAGGCTGGGGCGGGGTGGGCCGGGCCGAAGGGCGGGTGGGTCGGGGTGGTTGTGGACCGCCGGTAGCGGCCGGAGTGCCCCGCTTGGCGGCTGTGACCGCGGGGCGAAGTGCGCCGCGGCCGTGCGGCGAAGTGCCTCCGGATGCGGGGTGAAGGGTCCTCTGGGGGTGGGCGAAGTGCCTCGGGATGCGGGGCGAAGTGCCCCGGGGTGCGGGACGGCGTCACCCCTTCCCGGAGAGCGACTTTGTGCATGCATTCACAAACGACGTAAGGTAGGTGACGGCCACAAGCCGGCGGGCCTGCCCGGCAAGACGACCATTGATTCCGGTTGAACCCAAGAACACACGACTCCAGCGGGTCATGACCTACAGGCCGCCGCCCGCCGCAGCGTCGATCCATCCCCCAGGAGCGCCGCATGACCAATGCCGCCGAGTTGCCACAGGGCAAGCCGTCGCATGCCGAGGAGACCAGCAAGGCCGCGCCTGCATCAGGCCCGCTGTCTCCGCCCGGCGCGGTGTCTCCGCCTGGCACTGGGTCTCCGCCCGGCGCGGTGTCTCCATCTGACGCGGTGTCCCCGGCTGGCACTGGGTCTCCGGCTGGCACTGGGTCTCCGGCTGGCACTGGGTCTCCGGCTGGCACGGCTGAGGTGCCGGCGGGCGAGCCGGCCCGGTCGCCCGGCGGTATACCCGAGGCAACCGTGGCGCGGCTACCGGTCTACCTGCGGGCGCTATACACGCTGGCCGAGCGCGGCACGACCACGGTCTCGAGCGAGGAGCTCGCGGCGGCGGCCGGGGTGAACTCGGCCAAGCTCCGCAAGGACCTGTCCTATCTCGGCTCATACGGGATTAGGGGAGTCGGGTACGACGTTGACTATCTTGTCTACCAAGTCTCCAGGGCGCTCGGCCTGACGCAGAGCTGGTCGGTGGTGATCGTGGGTGCCGGTAACCTCGGGCGCGCGCTTGCGAATTATGGCGGTTTCGCTACTCGTGGCTTCTGGATTTCCGCCATCCTGGACAGTGACCCTGCACTCGTCGGCCACCAGATCGGCCTCGCGACCGTGCGGCACGTGAACGAGCTTGAGTCCGTGGTAGCCAGCAACAACGTCGCCATCGGCGTCATCGCGACGCCGGCCACTGCAGCGCAGGCGGTGTGCGACCGGCTGGTCGCCGCGGGCGTCACCAGCATCCTCAACTTCGCGCCGCTGGTCTTGAACGTTCCGCAAGGCGTCGACGTGCGCAAGGTTGACCTATCCATTGAGCTGCAGATCCTCGCCTTCCACGCGCAGCGCCGTGTCGCTGAGCGGTTCGGGCAGGATGCTGAATCCGCGGCGGAAGCGTAGGCGGTGAACGTGAGCGGGGCGAGGGCTAAATGAGCGTCCTAGTAGTCGGGCTGAGCCATAAGAGCGCCCCGATCGCGACCCTGGAGCGTGCCTGCGTCACTGGCGACTCGTTCCGTAAGCTGATGGGGGACATCGTCCGGCTGCCCGACGTCGCCGAGACCTTCGTCATATCCACCTGCAACCGGGTCGAGGTCTACGCCGACGTGGACAGGTTCCACGGCGCTGTCGCCGGGATCTGCGAGCTGCTTTCCCGGTACTCAGGGATCGCGCAGGCGGAGCTGACCTCCTGCCTGTACGTGCACTACGAGGACCGGGCGGTGCAGCACCTGCTCGCGGTGGCCAGCGGGCTCGACTCGATGGTCGTCGGCGAGGACCAGATCATCGGGCAGGTTCGCGCGGCCGTCAAGGCCGCCGAGGAGCATCAGGCGATGGGCCGGGTGCTGCGCGACCTGGGGCGGGTAGCGCTGCGCGCGGGCAAGCGCGCCCGGGCCGAGACCGGGATCGACCGGATGGGCCTGTCCCTGGTCACCGTGGGCATCGAGCTCGCCCTTGAGCAGCTGGGCGGTGCCGCCGCGACCGTTCCTCCGTCGACGACCGTTCCTCCGTCGACGGCTGTTCCCGCGCGGACGACCGTTCCCGCGCTGGGGGATGCGTGCGTCCTCGTCGTGGGCGCGGGCACGATGAGCGGGCTGGCGGTGGCCACGGCTTCCCGGCAGGGGGCGGCGCGGCTCGTCGTGGCCAACCGGACCCGCGAGCGGGCCGAGCGGCTAGCCGCGAGCGCGGGCGGTGAGGCCGCGGACCTGGCCGACCTGGCCAGCGAGATCGCCGCCGCCGACCTGGTCATCTCCTGCACCGGATCGGCGGGCCTTGTCATCACCGAGGCCATCGCGGCGCAGGCACTGGATTTGCGGGCGCGGGCCGGGCGGGGGCCGCTGGTCCTGCTCGACCTGGCCATGCCCAGGGACGTGGATCCCGCCGTCGCCACCCTGCCCGGCGTCGCCGTGATCGGGATGGACCAGCTGAGCGGCAGCGGCCGGGCGGCGGTCGCCGCGGCCGACCTCGCCGCGGTCAAGATGATCGTCGAGCAAGAACTGGCCGCGTACGGGTCGGCGGTCCGCGCGGCCCAGGTCACCCCCACCGTCGTGGCGCTGCGGGCGAAGGCGGCCACGGTCGTTGACACGGAGCTGGCCAGGCTCGAGGGGCGCATCAGCGACGAGGGACTGAGCGGCCACGCCCTCGATGAAATAGCCCGCACGGTGCGTCGCGTGGTAGACAAGCTTTTGCATGCCCCCACAGTGCGGGTAAAGGAACTAGCATCAGCGCCCGGTGGCGAGGACTACGCCGACGTGTTGCGGGTGCTCTTCGACCTTGACCCGCGGGCGGTTGAGGCGGTCACGCGAGCCGAAGCCGGGCCCCTTAACAGCACTGATGAGGAGGGGGACCTGTGACCCTGCAACGCCTGCGGCTGGGCAGCCGTCGCAGCCCGATGGCCATCGCCCAGTCGGGAGACGTCGCCCGGCTCATCACCGAGCGCACCGGCCGACCGGTGGAGATCGTGGGGATCACGTCATTCGGCGACGTGAGCAAGGCCGCCCTCACGCAGATCGGTGGCACCGGCGTGTTCGTCAGCAACCTGCGGGAGAGCCTCCTGCGGGGAGAGGTGGACCTGGCCGTCCACTCGCTGAAGGACCTGCCGACCGCGAGTCCCGAGGGCATCACCCTCGCCGCCGTACCCGAGCGGGACGATCCCCGCGACGCGCTGGTCGGGAGGGATGGGGCTAAGCTGGCCGACCTGCCGCGAGGCGCGCGGATCGGTACCGGGTCACCGCGCCGCGCCGCCCAGATCGCCTTGCTCCGCGCGGACGTGACCTGCGTGGCCATCCGCGGCAACGCGAACACGCGGCTGGCCAAGGTGCGCGATGGCGAGCTCGACGCGGTCGTGCTCGCGTGCGCGGGCCTGGCCCGCATCGGCTTGACCGAGCTGGTCACCCAGGTATTCGAGACCGAGGACATGGTCCCGGCGCCGGGCCAGGGCGCGCTGGCCGTGGAGTGCCGAATGGGCGATGCCGAGGTCACCGGGCTGCTCGCCACGATCGATCACCCCGCGACGCGGATCGCGGTCACGGCGGAGCGGAGCCTGCTCGCGGGCCTTGAGGCCGGGTGCAGCGCCCCCGTTGGCGGGTACGCGACCGTCTCGGCGGCGACACCAGCCGGCCGTCCCAAGGTGCGCCTTGCCGGCGTGGTGCTCGGCATGCCGCATCCTGGTGGAGTAGACGTATCCGCAGGTAGCGAGATGATGGTAGTGCGGGAGCACGGCGAAGCGGACGCGACGAACCCAGCGGGTCTCGGGCGTGAGCTCGCCCGGCAGATGCTGGCGAGTGGCGCCGGGCGACTCATCGCAGCGCCAGGCAGTGCCGCCAGGAGCAGTGCCGCTGAGAGCAGTGCCGCCAAGGGCAGTGCCGCCAAAGACAGTGCCGTCACGGACGGCTCCACGGCGGGCACCGCCACGACCAACAGGGAAGATGTGCATGACTGACATGGACGGCTGGGTCGCGTTCGTGGGCGCCGGCCCAGGTGACGACGGACTTCTTACACTGCGGGCGGTACGCCTCCTCGGCTCGGCCGGCCTCGTCGTGGCGGCCCCAGAGGTGGCGGAACGGACCGGGCACCTCCTCACACCAGGCACGACGATCGTCGAGCCTGCGGCAGAGGCGGCGGAGACCGCGCGGCTGCTGCTCGCGGCGGCGGGTGAGGGCAAGCTGGCCGTACGGCTGCTTGACGGCGACCCGCTGCTGAACGGCGGCGCGATCGAGGCGGAGGCGTGCGCCCGGGCGAAAGTCCGCTTCGAGATCGTTCCCGGCGTGGCCGCGGTCACCGCGGTCCCCGCCTACGCAGGCATCGCGCTGGGCAGCGACGGCCCAGCGGACCTGCGGGTGATCAACGCGGCCGAGGCGAGCCAGGTGTCGCACGCCCCGGGCACGCTGCTGATCACCGGGGCGGAAGGCGCCCCGGCCGACCTGGGGAAGATGCTGATCGCGGCCGGCTGGCCGGACTCCACCCCGTTCGCCATCACCTGGGACGGGACGACCACCGACCAGCAGACCGTGGTGACCACGCTCGGCCGCATCGGGCCAGACCTCAAGGCCGCCGGCATCACCGTGGCGACCACCAGGGGCGGGGCGATCGCCGTCGTGGGCGAAGCCGCCTCGGCCAAGAGCCGGCTGTCCTGGTTCGAGAGCAAGCCGCTGTTCGGCTGGCGGGTCCTGGTCCCGCGGACCCGCGAGCAGGCCTCGGTGGTCTCGGACCGGCTCAGGGAGTACGGCGCGGTGCCGGAGGAGGTGCCGACGATCGCCGTGGAGCCGCCGCGTACGCCGCAGCAGATGGAGCGCGCGGTCAAGGGCCTGGTCACCGGCCGCTACCAGTGGGTCGCCTTCACCTCGACCAACGCCGTCAAGGCGGTGCGCGAGAAGCTCGAGGAGTACGGCCTTGACGCGCGCGCGTTCGCGGGGGTGAAGGTCGCCGCGGTGGGCGAGCAGACCTCGGCGGCGCTGCTCGACTTCGGCATCCGGCCCGACCTGGTCCCCGACGGGCAGCAATCGGCGGAAGGCCTGGCCGACGCCTGGCCGCCGTTCGACGATGTGCTCGACCCGATCAACCGGGTGCTGCTGCCCCGCGCGGACATCGCCACGGAGACCCTGGTGGCCCGGCTGACTGAGCTGGGCTGGGAGCCGGAGGACGTGACCGCCTACCGGACGGTCCGCGCGGCGCCGCCGCCGGCCCCGATCCGTGAGGCCATCAAGGGCGGCGGCTTCGACGCCGTCTTGTTCACCTCCTCCTCCACGGTCAGGAACCTCGTCGGCATCGCGGGCAAGCCGCACGCGGTGACGATCATCGGCGTGATCGGCCCGCAGACGGCCAAGACCGCCGCCGAGTTCGGCCTGCGCGTTGACGTCACCGCGCCAAGGCCGTCGGTCTCCGCCCTGGTCGACGCGGTCGCCGAGTTCGGCGCGGCGCAGCGCGACGCGGCCATCGCCGCGGGCGAGCCACTCAAGCGCCCGAGTGAGCGGCGACGGGGCGGACGTCGCAGGATCGCCCTGAAGTAGGAGGCAGTCATGAGCGGTGGATTCCCCGAGATCCGCCCGCGTCGGCTTCGCGGCACGGCAGCGCTGCGTGGCATGGTCGCCGAGACCTCGCTGCGCCCGCAGCAACTGGTGCTCCCGGTGTTCATCAAGGAGGGCATCACCGAGCCGCAGCGCATCACCTCGATGCCTGGTGTGCTCCAGCACACCCGGGACAGCCTGCGCAAGGCGGCCGCCGAGGCGGCCGCCGCCGGGGTCGGCGGGATCATCGTCTTCGGCGTGCCCGAGGACAAGGACGACCTGGGCAGCCAGGCTGACGACCCGCAGGGCATCTCCCAGCTGGCGTTGCGCGACATCCGGGCCGAGGTCGGTGACTCCCTCGTCGTCCTGGCCGACCTGTGCCTGTGCGAGTACACCGACCACGGCCATTGCGGGCTCGTCACCCCAGGCGGCTACGTCGACAACGACTCCACGCTGGAGCGGTACGCGAGCACCGCCGTCGCCCAGGCGGCGGCGGGCGCGCACATGGTGGCACCGAGCGGGATGATGGACGGCCAGGTCGCCGCGATTCGCAAGGCGCTCGACGAGGCCGGGCACCAGAGCATCCCGATCTGCGCCCACGCGGTCAAGTACGCCTCGGCCTTCTACGGCCCGTTCCGCGAGGCCGCGGAGGGCGCGCCGAAGTTCGGCGACCGGGGCACGCACCAGCAGGACCCGGCCAACGTGCTCGAGTCCCTCAGGGAAGCCGAGCTCGACCTGGCCGAGGGCGCCGACATGATCATGGTCAAGCCGGCCCTGTCCTACCTCGACGTCATCCGCCGGGTCGCCGACCTTGTCACCGTGCCCGTGGCCGCCTATCAGGTCAGCGGCGAGTTCGCGATGGTCGAGGCGGCCGCGGCCAATGGCTGGCTGGACCGGGACAAGGTCATCATGGAGACCCTCACCGCGATCCGCCGGGCCGGCGCCAGCGTGATCCTCACCTACTGGGCAACCGAGGTCGCACGCAGGCTCGCCTAGCACCTGCCGCGTCGCCGCGAGCCAGCGCGGGCGCCCGTCGGTAACTTGGCGTTACCTAGCGAGCGCTACCTACTTGAGAAATAGGGACGTGGGATGAGTCACCACTGGACGTTCTGGGTAAAATTTTAGTTTTGCCAAAGGTACGATACCGCCTAACCCCTCGACGCCGGCGAGCGGTTTCGCGTTCCCTGGCGTTGCTGGGACAGTGCGGGCCGGGCGAGCGCGGGGACTGGAGTGCTGGGGCTGATGGTGACTTTGATGCGGCGACGCGGCCGCCTGAAGGCTGAGCGTAAGGCCCCCGACATGGGAGCGGCGGCGCTGGAGTACGCCGCCCTTGGCTGGCCGGTATGCCTGGGGGCGCATGACAGCCGCGGGATCGACGGAACGATCGAGATGGGCCGCGCCTGCTCGTGCGACCGGGTGGGATGCCCGGCACCAGCGGCGCACCCGGTATCGCCCACCTGGCAGATGCAGGCGACGATCGACCAGGCGACCGTGCGGCAGTGGTGGCAGACCCGTCCGGAGGCGAACGTAATACTCGTCACCGGGCGGGTTTTTGACGTTCTTGACGTCCCGGCGGTCGCGGGGGCGAGCGCGCTGGCCAAGATGGCGGCGGCCGCCGTGGAGACCGGCCCGGTGGCGGTGGCGGGCACCGAGCGGATGTACTTCTTCGTGGCCTCACGAGGCGCGCCGGCCGACGAGGACGAGTGGTGGTCTTGCGGGCTTGACAGCTCGCCCGACACCTACACGGAAACCGTGTCGCTGCGCTGGCACTGCCGGGAGAGCTACGTGCTTGCCCCGCCCTCAAGGTACGGAACGGGACAGGACGTACGCTGGGTCCGGGGTCCCGCGGGCTACTCGCTCCCCGATGCCCTGCGACTGCTTGAGTTCCTGGCCGACGCCTGCGAAGAAGAAGGCTGCTGAGAGACGATGACTGAGCACTCCGCCTCCGATGAGCTGTTTGCCCGGGCCACCTCGGTCACGCCGGGCGGCGTCAACTCCCCCGTCCGGGCGTTCGGGCCGGTTGGTGGCGTGCCACGGTTCATCGAGCGCGGCTCGGGCGCGTACCTGCACGACGTGGACGGGAACTCCTACGTGGACCTGGTCTGCTCGTGGGGGCCGATGATCCTCGGGCACGGGCACCCGGCGGTCACCGAGGCCCTGAGCCAGGCCGTCGCCCGGGGGACCTCGTTCGGCGCGACGACGCCGGGTGAGGTCGCCCTGGCGCAGGAGATCGTCTCGCGGGCGCCGGCCGAGCAGGTCCGGCTGGTCAACTCGGGGACCGAGGCGACGATGTCGGCGCTGCGGCTGGCCCGTGGCTTCACTGGAAGGCCGGTCGTCGTCAAGTTCGCCGGGTGCTATCACGGGCACGTGGACGCGCTGCTTGTCGCGGCCGGGTCGGGGGTCGCCACGCTCGGCCTGCCAGACACCCCCGGGGTGACCGGCGCGTCGGCGGCCGACACGGTGGTGCTGCCGTACAACGACCCCCAGGCGGTGCGCGACCTGTTCGCCTCCCGGGGGGCGGAGATCGCCTGCGTGATCGCCGAGGCCTGCCCGGCGAACATGGGCGTGGTGCCGCCCGCCCCCGGGTTCAACGAGCTGCTGCGGTCGCTGTGCTCGCAAGCCGGGGCGCTGCTGATCATGGACGAGGTGCTGACCGGGTTCCGGGTGTCCCCGGCGGGCTGGTACGGGATCGACGGCGTGCGGGGCGACCTCATGACGTTCGGCAAGGTGATGGGGGGCGGGCTGCCGTGTGCCGCGTTCGGCGGGCGGGCCGAGATCATGCAGCGGCTGGCCCCGGTCGGGCCGGTCTACCAGGCGGGCACGCTGTCGGGAAACCCGCTCGCCACGGCGGCCGGGCTGGCCACGCTGCGCGCCTGCACGCCCGAGGTGTACGCCGCGGTCGACTCGTTCTCCGGTGAGCTGTCCAAGCTGGTGTCGGCGTCCCTGGACGACGCGAGCGTGCCGCATTACCTGTCGGCCGCGGGCAGCCTGTTCACCGTCTTCATCGGCCGCGTCTCACCAGTGCGGAACTACGTCGACGCCAGGGACCAGTCGACGGCCGCCTACGCGGCGTTCTTCCACGCGATGCTCGATGGTGGCGTGTACCTGCCGCCGTCGGCGTTCGAGGCCTGGTTCGTCAGCGCGGCGCACGATGAGCGGGCGCTGTCGGTGATCGCGGACGCCCTGCCCGCCGCCGCGCGGGCAGCGGCCGCCGCGCTCGCGGCCTAGGCGCCGCGACGCTCGCGACGGGTGGCGCCGCGACGGGTGGCGCCGCGACGGGTGGCGCCGGCTCTAAGGTGTGCGAGGGGCGCCGGGCGAGCCGGGCGCGGACCGGCTGGTCATCGGCATTGGGCAGGTCCTTGAGCAGCGCCAGGGCCTGCTGCCAGGTCGCCCGGGCGGCGTCCTCGTCCCCCGCGACCTGCTGTGCGTCGCCGAGGCCAGTCAGGGCCGTGACCACCAGTACCTCGCTGCCCGACTGCCGGTAGATCGCCAGCACTTCCATGTAGGTGGCGATGGCCCGCTTGGAGTCGCCCCGAGCGAGGCAGACGAAGCCGAGCGTGCTGAGCGCGTCGGCGGCCAGCAGCCGGGCGCCGGTCTCGCGGCTGATGTCCAGCGACCGGTAGCAGTGACGCAACGCCAGGTCGTAGTCCCCGAGCCGGGAGTAGATTGACGCGATCGTCTCCTCCGAGTGCGCGACCGCCTCCCGGTCGCCCACGGCCAGGCGCAGGCGCAGCGCCTCCTCCTCCCGATCAAGCGCCCGCGGGTACTCCCCCTGCTGCATGAAGAGCTGGGCCATCCCGTTGAGCGTCGCGGCGGCCGCCGCCTGGTCACCTGCCCGCTCGAAGTTATGCAGGGCGTCCTGCAGGTGGCCGTCGGAGTCGGCCACCTCGCCGAGCAGCGCGCAGGCGTGCGCGTACTGGAAGTGGGCGTGCCCGAGGGCCCGCGGATCGGCGAGCTTGCCCGCCGCGGCCAGGGCGATTCGCTGGACGGCCTGGAAGTCGTGCACCAGGCCGCTGCGCACCAGGAACGTCGCCATCACCGAGGGGACCTGCCAGCAGTAGACGTTCAGGTCGCGCTCGCCCGCCTGGACAAGCAGCGACTTGATCACGGACAGCCGCGAGTGGCACCAGGCCCGCGCCCGGTCGTCGGACTCGAGGGCCTCGGCCAGCACGCCTGGTCCCGGCGGCTGGACCGCGACGGGCATGGCCGGGCCCGGGTAGCCGAGCGGCACGGCAGCGGTCAGGGTCTGCAGGTAGTGATCGAGCAGCCGCGCCAGCGCCGTGTCCCGGTCCGTGGCGGGCTCGCTCGCCCGCGCCTGGGCTGCCGCGTAGCCGCGCCGCGCGTCATCGAGGGCGAACCTCCCGGTGAGGTGCTCTTCCACCAGGCCCGCCCGGGCCAGCTCGTCCAGCGCCCCGCGCGCTTCGGCCAGGCTGATGCCGGCCAGGCTGGCGGCAGCCGCCGGGCTGAGGTCCGGCCCGGGATGCAGGCTAAGCAAGCGGAACATCCGTGCCGCTGGGTGGCGGAGCTGGCTGTAGGCAGCGGAGAAGGCCGGGGCGCCCGAGTCGGGCTCGGCGCGGTGGCCGGCTGGCACATCCGGCGGGGCTCCCGGCTCGTCCTTCGCCGGGTGCCGTGGCCGCGGCACCGTGTCGCCGGCCTCCTGCGGGTAGGGAGTGGGCATGAACGCCAGCGCCCACAACTCAACCAGGTTCCTGGCATCGAGGCCGGTCGTGGCCAGCGCTTCCGCGAGCATGCGCACCGCCATGCGCGGCGGCAGCGACTGGCCGTGCAGCCAGTTCTGCCATTGGGTGGCCGTGTACTTGGCGCGCGTGGACGACTCACCGGAGCCGGGCAGCCGCGTCATGTCGGCGAGCCGCCGAAGGGACATTCCCGATGTTTCCACCACTCGCCGCAGCTCGAGGAAGAACTCTTGCTCGGCCGGCGTCAGGCGAGCAGGAAGCACCGGATGACTGTAATCGTCGTTGCGCATCCAGAATCCCGCCCTGGCCACGTATTCCGTGCTCGCTTCGAGGCTGCGGAGCACCCTGGCCGTCGTGGCTCTTCCACAGCGTATCCCAATATCACAGCAGCGTGATGGCCGTGGCCATCGCGTATTGACGCGCATCAAAGAACGGTGGTGCCCCTTGGGTCGCATTGGGGATGTCCGGCGGCTTGCGAGGCATTGTCCCATTATGGGCGCTGCGGCCCGGCCCTGGCGGGCATTCAGGAAGGGCGACAAAAACCAGTGTTTCTGCACATTTTTTGTAGCAGGCCAGCCAGGCCAGCCTGAGCCGGGGGAAACTACTGAGGGCTTCCGTACGTCATCATGAAGTGAGGGGATGATGCCGGGCGATCCCGCTCGGGGAAGGGACGGAGGCGGTTAGCGCCATGCCAGTGCGAAACGTCATCAGCACGCTCAACTCAGACGGGACCGAGATCATGGGACCGGGGGTACTGATGTACCACTATCCGAGTCCCGACATCATGAACGGCAGCCTGCTGACCGTCGAGAACAACCACTTCTGCGTGCTCAAGTCACGCGGGGCGATCCTCAACGTCTACGAGTCCGGCCAGTATCCGGTGGAGACGCCGCAGCGGGTGTTGCTCGGCAACATTCAGCAGGCGTTCTACGGCGGGCAGTCGCCCTGGCAGTACGAGGTGCTGTTCGTCTCGCGGGCCAAGAGCGTCGCCAAGGCCAAGGGCGTCGCCCTGTCGCGGGAGCTGGCCGAGCTCGTCTACGACGTCGACTACTACGTGCACATCGACACCCCCCAGGACGCCGTGCGGCTCGTCACCCACATGCCGTACGCGGGGCACCTGCTCACCACCGACCAGATCAATGCCTATGCCGGTCCGGTGGTCGAGCAGTCGGTCAACCAGCTCGTCCAGGTCACGCCGCTTGAGCAGGTCAACGAGAAGATTCACGAGATCACCGAGCTGGTCCGGGGTCACCTGCAGGACTTCCTTTCCACCTACGGGATCATGCTCAACGATGTCAAGGTGCTGATCCGCCCGCGCGATGAGCGCATGCGCGAGCTGATCTCGCTGCGCGCGTTTGGCCTGTCCGAGCTGGACGCGGTCAGGTACTACGTGGCGATGAAGATGGCCGAGCATGGCCTGGTGTCCGCGCCCAACATGGCGGTCGGCGCCCCGTTCAACATCGGCTACACCGGCTCGCCCCCCGCGGCCCCAAGCGGCCCGGCCGCCGCGAGCGGGCCGAACGGGACGTCCGGGGCGGCAGGCGGCATCCCGGTCCAGGGATTCCTGCCCGGGGTACCGCACGTTGGCTGACAGCATCGGGAACCAGCTGCGCAGCCTGCTCGGCTCGGACGTCTACACCGAGAAGGGCAGGCTGCGGGCGGACGACCTGCTGGTCCGTGAGCGGTCTTGCCAGAGCCTGGGCAATGCCTCGGGGCGCCTGCGGCAGCTGGACAGCCGGTGGCGGGCCGAGCGAGTGCCGCCCTCCACCCGCGACAGCCCGTTCCCGCCCCGGGAGCTGATGGAGCCGATCCGCCGCGGTGACCGGCTCGCCCGCGCGATTGACGACGCGGCGACCGAGATCCGCGGCCTGCCGCTGCTCGGCAACGACAAGGTGTGGGACCGGGTGCGCGGCATCGGCCTGCAGGAGCTGCTGCAGTTCGACTGGACGCTGGTGGGGGAGGCCGACGCGCTGGCCGAGGCGATCGCGCGCGCCGCCGACCTGGGCGCGGTGGACGCGGCCGCCGCCGACGCGCACCTGGCCCGGCTGCGGTCGGTGATCACCGACCGCAGAAGGTACATCCAGATCCTGGCCTGACACGCACTGGCCAGCGACGAGGCCGTGGCCCCGACCGGTAGTCTGGCGGGGCTATGGCTGACAAGACTGTTGTGCACTTGCTGCGGCATGGGGAGGTCTACAACCCCCAGCACGTCCTGTACGGGCGCCTGCCGAACTTCCACCTTTCCGAGAACGGCCGGCTGATGGCCGACGCCGCCGCCGATTTTTTTGCCGAACGGGACGTGGTGGCTCTCTTCGCCTCGCCCCTCGATCGGGCACAGGAGACCGCCCAGCCGCTGGCCGACTGCAAGGGGCTGCCGATCCAGACCGACCGCGGCCTGATCGAGTCGGGGAACGTGCTTGAGGGCAAGACGATCACGCTCAGCCGGCTGGCGCTCAACCCGGTGAACTGGCGGTACCTGTGGAACCCGTTCACCCCGTCGTGGGGCGAGCCGTACAAGCAGGTCGCGAGCCGGGTCTGGCAGGTCGTGGAGCGGGGGCGCGACGCCGCCCGCGGCCACGAGGCGGTGTGCGTCAGCCACCAGCTGCCGATCTGGGTCACCCGGCTGTCGGCCGAGAACAAGCGACTGTGGCACAACCCCAACACCAGGGAGTGTGCCCTGGGCAGCGTGACCAGCTTCACCTTTGACGGCGGCACGCTGACCGGGGTTTCCTACGCGGTGCCGCCCCGCCGTCAGTTGCACGACGCGGGTGCTGCACAATAGTTGTGCACTACCCCCTGTAGGAGTCGCACGTGCCGCCGCGCCTGATCATGAAGAAGCGTAGGGCGGCCGTCAGCTTGGCGGCCGTCGCTGCCGTGCTGCTGGCTGGCGGCCTGACGGCCGCGTTCTCTGGGAGCAGCACCCCCAGCGGCGAGACCTACGTGGACGGCAATCAGGCGGCCGTGCTCTACGCCTCCGGGCACCGGGCGCTGCTGCCGGACTTCTCCGGCAAGACGCTCACCGGGTCCACGCTCAGCCCCGCCTCCTATCGTGGCCGAGTGGTCGTTCTCAACTTCTGGGGCTCCTGGTGCCCGCCCTGCCGATCGGAGGGCCCGACGCTCGCCGCCCTGGCCACCAAGTACTCCCACGACGGGGTGTCCTTCCTCGGGGTGGACGTCGAGGACACGCCGGTCAACGGCGAGGCGTTCGAGCAGGAATTTGGCATCACCTACCCCAGCCTGAACGACCCCGGCCAGGCGGTGGCCCAGGTCGTGAGCCGCGCGGTGCCCATCAGCGCCACCCCGACGACCCTGGTGATCGACTCCACCGGCCACGTGGCCGGCGCGATCTTCGGCACCGCGACCTACTCCGTACTCAACGAGATGATCAGCAAGGTGGCGGCCTGATGACAGACGTGCACACGCCGTCGGAAGTGTCGGCCGAGACATTCGGAGAAGACGCGGTCCCTGGACTGGCGGGCAACGGCGGCAACCGCAAGGCGGAGGTTCCCCAGGCCAGCTGGGGCTGGTTCCGCTGGGCGTGGCGACAGCTCACCTCCATGCGGACGGCGCTGGTCCTGCTGTTCCTGCTCGCCCTGGGCGCGATTCCCGGGTCGTTGCTGCCGCAGGAGGGCACCGACCCGGCGTCGGTGCAGAACTACTTCACCGCGCACCCGGCCCTGGCGCCCTGGCTGAACCACCTGGGTCTTTTCAACGTGTACGCCGCGCCCTGGTTCGCGGCGATCTACCTGCTGCTGTTCGCGTCCCTGATCGGCTGCGTGGTGCCGCGGACGCTGCGGCTGGCGGGAACGGCGCGCACGCCCCCGCCCCGCGCCCCGCGCAACCTGTCAAGGCTGCCCCACTCCGCCTCCTACAGCGTGGCGCTTCCAGCCGGCGAGGCGGCCGACGCCGCCGCCGCCTACCTCAGCGGCAAGCGGTTCCGGCTCCGCAGGCCGGCCGACGGTGATCAGGCCTCGTGGATATCGGCCGAGAAGGGGTACCTGCGCGAGGCGGGCAACCTGCTGTTCCACCTGTCCCTGCTGGGCGTGCTTTGCTGCATCGCCGTCGGCGGCCTGTTCGGCTACAAGGCGGACAAGCTCATGGTGGAGGGCCAGACCTTCTCCGACACGGTGACCTCGCTGGATGAGTGGCACCCCGGCCGGCTGGTCAGCGGGTCTGACCTGGCGCCGTTCAGCATCACGCTGAACAAGTTCAGCGCGAGCTACTACACCTCGGGACAGTCGCGGGGCGAGCCGTCCACGTTCGATGCCAGCATCGACTACTCCTCGTCGCCGGGCGGGCCGGCCAAGCCGTACAACCTGCGGATCAACCAGCCGCTCAACGTCGACTCGACCAAGGTGTACCTGATCGGGCACGGCTACGCGCCGGAGTTCACGGTGACCGACGCCAAGGGGAAGGTCGTCTACCAGGAGGCGACACCGTTCATCCCGCAGGACACCAGCACGCTGCTGTCCGACGGGGTGGTCAAGGTCGCCGGGGCCACGCCCCAGCTGGGCTTCATGGGCGTCTTCGTGCCCAGCCCGATCGACGTCAGTGGCGAGCTGCAGTCCTACTTCCCCGCGGCGCAAGACCCCGTCGTGTCGCTGATCGGCTACGCCGGCAACCTCGGCATAAACTCCGGCATTCCGCAGTCGGTCTACCAGCTGGACACGACCGCCATGACCCAGCTGACGGCCAAGCCGTTCGCGCTGGCCGTCGGCCAGTCCTACACGCTTCCCGACGGCCAGGGCAAGATCACCTTCGACGGCTACAAGAACTGGGTGAGCCTGCAGGTCACCTACGACCCGGGCCAGGTGCCCGCTCTCATCTGCGGCATCCTCGCGCTGGCCGGCTTGCTGCTGTCATTCCTGGTGCGGCGGCGGCGCCTGTTCGTTCGGTCCGTCCCAGCCGGAGATGGCTCGCTCGTCACGATCGGCGGGCTGGCCAGGACCGACGCGAGCGGTGGCTTCGAGGACGAGTTCGCTGAGGTCGTCACCGAGTTGCGTGCCATCCACGGCGACAAGGCAGTGCCGGTGACGGCCGCCGAGCCGCCCGCGCATGAAGTACCTACCGGGCGGGCGGAATCCCAAGCCCCCGGGGAAAACCAGACAGAGACCGGAGCGTGATGCTCGTGTCCGTTAACCAGACCTGGGCGACCATAAGCGGCGATTTCCTCATCGCCGCGCTGCTCATCTACTCCCTGGCGCTGCTCGCGTTCGCGGGCGACTTCGCGTTCGGCCGGCCGCGCCGCGCCGCGGCCGATCGTGAGCTCGGCGCTCGCGGCGCCCAGCGGGCGAGAGTAGCCCAGCTGGCGACCGTCGGCGCCGGGACGGCAGCCGCCGGTGACGCTGGCCTCCCTGACCGGCCTGAGGGCGTCAGGGACGGCGCCGCCGCGGCCGGCGGCCCAGCCGACTTGCTGCCCGCCGCCCGGCTGTCAGCCTGGCAGGCGGTCAATGAGGCCGGCAGCTGGGTACGCGCCGCCATCGGCCTCAGCGTGCTGGCCGTCGCCGCGCACGTCGTGGCGGTCGTGGCCCGCGGGCTGGCGGTGCACCGCGCGCCCTGGGGCAACATGTACGAGTTCATCACCGCGCTGACCTGCATCGCCGGGCTGTTCTTCGTGTACGTGATGGTCCGCTACCGTGTCTGGTCGCTGGGCGTCTTCGTGATGGGCGCGATCGTCTTGGCGCTTGGCCTGGCCGAGACGCTGATCTACACGGCGGCCGGGCCGCTGGTGCCGGCCCTTCAGTCCTACTGGCTGTCGATTCACGTCACCGCGATGACGCTGTCGACCGGCATCTTCTTCGTCGCGGCCGTGCTCGGCCTCCTGTACCTCGTCGCCCAGCGCTACCGCCGGCGGATGGCGGCGGGCAAGATCGACGGGGGCAACGGGCTGCTCGCGCGGATCCCCACGCCCGAGCAGCTGGACAAGCTCACCTACCGGGCTGTGATCTTCGGCTTCCCCATCTGGACGTTCGGCGTCATCGCCGGCGCGATCTGGGCGGACCAGGCCTGGGGCCGCTACTGGGGCTGGGACCCGGTCGAGACCTGGGCGTTCGTCACCTGGGTGCTGTACGCCTGCTACCTGCACGCCCGGGCCACGGCCGGCTGGCGGGGCACCAAGTCGCACGTCATCCAGCTGCTCGGCTTCGCCAGCCTGATGACCAACATGCTGGTGGTGCAGGTCTTCATCACCGGCATGCACTCCTACGCCGGCGTCGGCTGACCGGCAGGAAAGGCGAGCCTCGCCTATCACCGCCCGTTTCGGAAATGATCACCTTTGCCGCTCGTGTCTTTGATAGCAGTCTGTCACCTTGGATGACGGGCCGGGCGTTTGGGAATACTCTGTGCGTTGATCGCTAAAGCAGGGAGTCCCCAGAATGCGGCTTGGCCTTATGGACCGGCTCCGTCGGCTCGCTCGCTGGCGCGACCCGGCAGGCAGGCACCGGATGGACGCGTCCTCCCGCGGTCCGGCCCCCTCGGTGCCGGGGCGCCAGTCGAGGGCGCCCGAGGCAACTGCCGCGTTCCAGCCTCCGGCGGGGCTGCCGCGGCCACCCCTGGCCGGGCCGGAGCGATCGCCAGGCGCGCTGCCGTGGGAGCGGCCTTCGGCCATGCCCATCGGCTCCTCGGTCGGCCCAGGGGCCGGGTCAGCGGGCGGCGAGCCGGCCCTGTCCGGCTCGCCGGGCGGCGGGGCGCGCGCTCGCATCAGGGAAATGCCGAGGGAGCTTGACCCCGATGCCCAGTACCAGTCGCCGCAATACGGCGCGGCGCCGGTAGAGGCCCAGGCGGCCGCCAGCCAGGTGCCCAGGCAGCCGTGGTACCAGGTCGTGACCGGCCCGCTGCCCGCCAAGCGATCGGGCAAGCAGATCGCGGCCAAGTCCCAGGGGCTGGCCAGGGAGCAGGCCTCGCAGCAGGCGAAGGCGCGGCCTGACCCGGTGCACGTGCGGGTGGTGGCGGCCCGGGCCAGGCTCCCTTACGTGGCGGCCCACCCGGTCGGGCATCCGCCGACCGCGGACGGCCGCCTCAACTGCGGCCCGCTCGAGCGCATCTTGCACCGGCAGTGGAACGAGGGCGCGCCGCCGCCCGCCCCGGTGATCCTGGCGGTCAATCGCCTGGCCGAGTTGCCTAGGCACCTGCAGCAGAAGCTGGCCGATGGCCTCACCGGCATCTACATCGGGCCGGGCGGGGTTCCTGACCTCGACGACATGGGCGCGCTCAAGGGCGTGCCGCTGCCCTCGGGCCGCGCGACCTGGGACGCCTGCGCGGGCGCCTACGGTGAGCGTAAGCTCGTGGTGGGCTCCCGCCTGTCACCGACGCCAGACGTGATGTGCCATGAGGTCGGGCACGCGCTCGACGACCTGGACGCGCCGGCCGGGATGTGGCAGTCGGACTCACCGGAGTTCAAGGCGGTCTATGACCAGTGCAAGCCGCACCTCGTGAGCGACTTCCATCGCCAGCGCGGCGGGCTTGGGCGCAAGGAGTTCTTCGCCGACGCGTTCGCCGCGATCGCCTCGGGACAGCGGCCGGCGCTGGTCGACATGCTCGGAGGTAACACCCGCAACGCGCTCTGGGTAATGCTTTACTTCAACCGGCGCTACGGTATCTAGGTGATCACGGATGTATGTCATACGACTACCCAACGGGAACCTCCAGGTTCCCCGGTCGGCGGTGCATGAGGGCCGGATCATCGGTGACGCGTACGTGGAGATCGGCCCGGCCGATCCCGACTATGCCCGGCTGAGCAAGCAGGCGATGACCGCGGACGAGATGGAGTCGCGCCGGGCCGGCTGGCAGGCCGGAGACGAGGCGCTGCGCCAGGAGTTCCAGGAGTTCGCCCGCTTGGTCGGGGACCAGCAGCCGGGCGAGCGGCCGCCGCAGTGGCCCGACCAAGCGTCGGGGCCGGACCCCGGCTAGGCGGTCCGGCCCCGCAGCCCTTGAGGGACGCGGTCAGGAGGCCGCGGGATGCCCCTCGGGTGAAACTTCACTGTCGCCCCGTAGCAATGCGCGCACCTCTGACTCGCGGAACCTGCGGTGCCCACCTGGAGTGCGGATGCTGGTGATCCGCCCTGATGCTGCCCACCGGGTGACGGTTTTCGGATCCACCCGGAACAGGGCGGCTACTTCCCCAGGGGTGAGCAGCCGCTCATTGTTGCCGTCCACGTTCTGTCTCCTCAAACCTCGGTCGGAGTTATGCCCCTAGTTTGGCGGCTAACGGCTACTTTCTGCCTAGATTTCGGGAAACTCAACCACGCTTCAGGAGTCAGGCCACGCCGGTAGGGTATCGACCAAGTCCTTGTCCCGCAGCCCACCTACGGGTTGCGGCGGCACCCCCGGTTCCCCGTTGCGCTGGCCCGGGTCCGGACCGGGGATAACCAAGTCCTACACTGGGTAGTGCTATGCGAACTGGATTTGCCTACACGTCCGCGCGGATCTTGCTTTTCGTCGCCGCGATGGGCCTGCTGTACCTGGCCGGCGCGCGCGGCCTGCTGCTGGTCGCGCTCGCGCTCGTGGTCAGCGCCCTGGCCAGCTACGTCCTGCTGTCCAGGCAGCGGGACGCCATGTCGGCCGCGCTGTCCGGGCGGCTGGTCAAGACCCGGCGGAAGGCGGCCGAGCTCAAGGCCCGCCTCGACGAGGGCGCTGCCGCCGAGGACACCGACGACCCCGGCGAGGCGGAAGCCGCCGCCGCGAGCACCCCGGCCGCGACGGGCGAGGCCGCTACCCCTTCGCCAGCCAGCCGCCCCTGATCAGGTGGGCGAGCACTAGGTCGACCGCCTCGCGGCGCGACAGCGCCGACGTGTCCACCGCCAGGTCCGCGTCGGCCGGCACCTCGTAGGGGTCGGAGATCCCAGTGAAGCTGCCGATCACCCCGGCCCGGGCCTTGGCGTACAGCCCCTTGCGGTCCCTGGCCTCGCAGACCTCCAGTGGCGTCGACACGTGCACGAGCACGAAGTCCCCGACCTCGGTCACCATCGCCCGGGCCCCGGCCCTGGCCGCGGCGTAGGGGGCGATCGGCGCGCAGATCGCGATGCCGCCGGCCCGGGCCACCTCGCTGGCCACGAACCCGATGCGGGCGATGTTCAGGTTGCGGTCCTCGCGCGAGAACGTCAGCCCGGCGGAAAGCAGCCGTCGCACTAGGTCGCCATCGAGCAGCGAGATGCTCCGATCGCCCCGCTCGAGCAGCGCGTCCCGCAGGTCGCGGGCGAGCGTGGACTTGCCCGACCCGGAAAGCCCGGTAAGGAAGACGACCAGGCCGCGCTCGGAGCGCGGTGGCCTGGCCCGGCGCAGTTCCCCCGCAACCTCGGCTGACAGCAGCCAGTCGGGCACCGGCTCCCCGGCGTCGAGCAGCCGGCCGAGCTCGCCGTCGGACAACTCGCCGCGCTCCACCCCCGGCTCGATGAGGGAAAGCGGCCGCCACACTCCGGCCCGCGGGTCGTAGGCCCACTCGCCCTCGGCGGCAACCCGCACCCCCCAGACGTCGCGCCTGCGCTCGCCGGCCTGTCCCAGCGGGTCGGCGGGCAGCAGCGCGGTCGCCCCGTAGGACCGGGCGACGATCGCCTGGGCCAGCAGTTCCTCCTCGGGCGTCGCCCGCGGCGCGAGCGGCACGGGAACCACGAGCGTCCCCTCGGGCAGTTGCCTGGCCGCGGCGCGGACCGCCCGGACCAGCGCCTCGGGGCGGCCGACCACCCGCGCGGGGCCGGCCACGAGCGGGAGCAGCACGATCCTGGCGCCGGCCGGCTTCAGGTGCCGCAGCTGGCCGATGTGCCGCTGGGTCAGCGGCCCCCTGGTGGCCAGCGCGATCACCGGGGCGCCGCCGAGTTCCTCGCGGACATCGGCGGGCAGCCGTCGCATCGCGCGGAACGGCCCGTGCTCCGGTGCCCGCAGCGCGCTCACCGGGCCGGACAGCCGGTACGCCGTCGGGCCGCCGTCACCGGGCGCCGGGTCGGTCGGGACCTGGCCGGTGATCTCCATGGCCGCGAGCGGTGAGCCCTCCGGGTCGGTGAGGACGAGGTGGCCGGCGTCCTCGGGCACCGCGTCGGCCGGGACGGACAACGTGACGGGCAGCGGCCACGGCCCGTCGTCGCCAGCGTCGGCGGCCGCCGGGGGCAGGTAACCGTCCTGCGGCGCGAACGCGCCCGCCAGGAGCAACTCAAGCTCCCCCAGCTGGGCCTCGCCCGGCGTCCAGGTCGGCCAGTGCGCCATCTGCGCTGGAAGCTCGCCCTCCGTCATGTGGCCCCCCTCGGGTCGGGTGCCCGCTGGCTTCTGGGTAAGCCTCCCACGACGCGGGCGAAACGATCTTCCGGCTTGCGGATCACGTAGAGCAGCTCATCGTGACTGTGGTCATACCGGCCTCGGGACAGCCGGTCGATGGCCGCGCAGGCGACGCGCACCGACGATGATAGCCGTCGGGGGCTGGCCGGCAGAGTCCGCTCGGCGGATCGCTGGCAGATGACCAGGCCGCGCATCAGCGCGTAGGAGGCGATGCCGCGCTCGCTGACCGCTTGCTCGTATACGGCGGGGAATGGCCCGGGCACGCCGGGACGCAATCGCCGCCAGATCGCCTGGCGCATGACCCCGGGAAGCCAGCGGTCGAGCGCGGCCCAGGCGCTATCCCTGTCGGCGAACCTCAAGAGCAGAAGCCCGCCGGGACGCAGCGCGCTGACCAGCCGGTCAAGCACCAGTTCCGTATGCGGCACCCGCTCGAGCAGGTGCCCGCAGTACACGACGTCGTAGCCTCGTGGCGGCAACGGCACCGTCCGCATGTCCCCGACGATCACGTCGTCGTAAGCGTCCGAGATCTGATCGAGTACCACCCGCGCGAGCGGGTCGTCGGCATCGACGATGGATACCGCGACCTCGCGCCCAGCCTCCGCGAGCTCCCCTATCCCCAGCTCGCGCAGCGGTGCCAGGCAGCCTGCCTGCAGCAGGCAGACCGTCCGTCCTCGCTCGGCCAGCACGTAGTCACGCAGCGGCTCGGCGAAGAACCTCGTGCCCGGCTGCTGCGCCTGGCTGCCGCGCCTGGCGGCACTGCGCTTGCCCGCGCTGCCCTTGCCTGCACTGCCCTTGCCCGCGCCGCCCTTGCCCGCGCCGCCCCTGCTAATCCCGCTCCGGTGTGCCCCACCCCGGGAGACACCGCCCTCCACAGTCGACATGCTACGGATAGTAGTCGCCTGATTACAAAAATGGAACCCGATGGCGGAGTTGGTGTGCTTGCGTTCCCCGGCGGGAGACCTTTGCTACTTCATGTCCGGGTGGCCGGTGGTCGTAGACAGGGACGTAAGCTGGAGTAGTTAACGTGGCGCGGGCTGGGGTACCTCATGCCGCGCACACGGGGCTTCGTGCTGCCTTCCGTCGGCCGGGCCCCGGTCGTTCCTCTGCCTTAGGGACAGTATGAGCCTCGCCGGACTCCTGGCTGCCGTTGCCGAAGATCCCGTCATCCGCAGCCTGCCCTCTCCCGGGGAGACCCCCCAGCCGGAGCGGGACATTGTCGCGCCGCAGGCGCTGCGGCCCGTGCTCGCCGCCGTCATGGCCGGCCAGAGATTCGTGCTCGCGGTCACCGCCACCGCGCGGGAGGCCGAGGACCTCGTGGCCGGCCTTGGCTCGTTCCTGCCACCGAGTCAGGTGGGGTACTTCCCCGGCTGGGAGACGCTGCCGCACGAGCGGCTCTCGCCCCGATCCGACACCGTGGGCCAGCGGATCGCGGTGCTGCGCCGGCTGGCGCACCCCACCGTCGTTGCCGGGAGCAGTGTCGTTGCCGGGAGCACCGTCGTTGCCGGGGCCGCGGCCGACGAGGTCGCCGGGCCGTTGCGGGTGATGGTCGCCCCGGTGCGGGCCGTGCTGCAGCCGATCGTGGCGAGCCTCGGCGACCTGGAGCCGGTGCGGCTGCGGGCCGACGATGAGGCCGATCCCGATGACGTTATCGCCCGGCTGGTCGAGATCGGCTATGCCCGGGTCGAGATGGTGTCGAGGCGGGGCGAGCTGGCCGTCAGGGGCGGCCTGCTCGACGTGTTCCCGCCGACCGAGGAGCACCCGGTGCGCATCGAGTTCTTCGGCGACACCGTCGAGGAGATCCGCGTCTTCAAGGTGGCCGACCAGCGCAGCACCGGCGTCGCGGAGCACGGCCTGTGGGCACCACCGTGCCGGGAACTGCTGCTGACGCCGTCGGTCAGGTCGCGCGCGAAGGAGCTGGCCGAGCAGCACCCGTCGCTTTCCGAGATGCTGAGCAAGGTCGCCGACGGGATCACCGTCGAGGGCATGGAGGCCTTCGCCTCGGTGCTGGCCGACCGGATGGAACTGCTCATCGACCACATGCCGCTGGGCGGCCTGCTCCTGGCGTGCGACCCCGAGCGGATCCGCACCAGGGCCGAGGAGCTCGTCGCCACCAGCCGGGAGTTCCTCGAGGCCTCCTGGGCGTCCGCAGCGACCGGCGGCGAGGCCCCCGTCGACCTGGGCGGTGCGGCGTTCCAGCCGCTTGCCCGGGTGCGCGAGGTCGCGGTCGAGCTGGGCATCCCTTGGTGGACGCTGGCGCCCTTCGGCACCGACGAGGGCGCGGACGAGCCCGAGGGTGACGCCGACGCGCTAGCCGGTGACCACTCGATCGGCATCAGCGCCAGCCCGGCGCCCGCCTACCGCGGCGATACCGACCGCATGGTCGGGGACGTGCGCTCCTGGCTCGCCGATGGCTGGCGCGTCGTGCTGGTCACCGAGGGACATGGCCCGGCCCAGCGGCTGGCGGAGATGCTGCGCGGCGAGGGCTTCGGCGCCCGCCTCGGTGACATCGAGGCCGACCCCGAGCCTGGGGTTCCCTACGTCGCGACCGGGCAGCTGCGGCAGGGGTTCAGCTGGCCCTCGGCGCGGCTCGCGCTGATCACCGAGGGCGACGTGGTAGCGCGCGGCACTGCCCGCGCGGGCAGTAAGGACGACCGGCGGATGCCGTCGCGGCGGCGGCGCGGGGTGGACCCGCTACAGCTCAAGCCGGGCGACTACGTCGTGCACGAGCAGCACGGCGTGGGCCGGTTCGTGGAGATGACCAGCCGGACGGCGGCCGGCGCCACCCGCGAGTACCTGGTGCTCGAGTACGCCCCGGCCAAGCGCGGGCACCCGGCGGACCGGCTGTACGTGCCGACCGACCAGATGGAAGAGGTCACCAGGTATACCGGCGGCGAGGCTCCGGCCCTGCACCGGCTGGGCGGCGCGGACTGGGCCAAGACCAAGGGCCGGGCGCGCAAGGCGGTGCGCGAGATCGCCGCCGAGCTCATCCGGCTGTACTCCGCGCGGATGGCCTCGCCCGGGCACGCCTTCGGGCAGGACACGCCCTGGCAGCGGGAGCTTGAGGACGCGTTCCCCTACGTGGAGACGCCGGACCAGCTCGCCGCCATCGACGAGGTGAAGGGCGACATGGAAAAGCCGATCCCGATGGACCGGCTGATCTGCGGCGACGTCGGCTACGGCAAGACCGAGATCGCCGTCCGCGCGGCGTTCAAGGCCGTTCAGGACGGCAAGCAGGTGGCGGTGCTCGTGCCCACGACGATCCTGGCCCAGCAGCACTTCAATACTTTTTCCGAGCGGTACGCCCCGTTCCCCGTCGTGGTCCGGCCCATGTCGCGCTTCCAGACCGACAAGGAGGTCGCGGAGACCCAGCGCGGTCTGTTCGAGGGCAGCGTCGACGTGGTGATCGGCACGCACCGGCTACTGTCGGCCGAGACCAGGTTCTCCAAGCTGGGCCTGGTCGTCATCGACGAGGAGCAGCGCTTCGGCGTCGAGCACAAGGAGTACCTCAAGCGGCTGCGCACCGAGGTCGACGTGCTCGCGATGTCCGCGACCCCGATCCCCCGGACGCTGGAGATGGGCGTCGCCGGGATCCGCGAGATGTCCACGATCTTGACCCCGCCCGAGGAGCGGCACCCGGTGCTGACGTTCGTCGGCCCGTATGAGGACAAGCAGGTCGCGGCGGCGATCCGCCGCGAGTTGCTGCGTGACGGGCAGGTCTTCTTCGTGCATAACCGGGTCCAGTCGATCCGGAAGGTCGCGGCCACCTTGGCCGAGCTGGTGCCGGAGGCACGGATCGCCGTCGCGCACGGCCAGATGAACGAGCACGAGCTCGAGCGGATCATGATCGACTTCTGGGAGCGCTCGTTCGACGTGCTGGTCGCCACGACGATCGTCGAGTCCGGCCTGGACATCCCGAACGCCAACACGCTGATCGTCGACCGGGCCGACGCGGCCGGCCTGTCCCAGCTGCACCAGCTGCGCGGCCGGGTGGGCCGCGGCCGGGAGCGCGCCTACGCCTACTTCCTGTACCCGCAGGAGAAGGCGCTGACCGAGACGGCGCACGAGCGGCTGGCCACGGTGGCGCAGCACACCGAGGTCGGGGCGGGCATGTACGTGGCCCTGAAGGACCTGGAGATCCGGGGGGCAGGGAACCTGCTCGGCGGCGAGCAGTCAGGGCACATCGCCGGGGTCGGCTTCGACCTCTACATCCGGATGATCGGCGAGGCCGTCCGCGAGCTCAAGGGCGACGGGCCGGCCGAGCGGGTCGAGGTCAGGGTGGAGCTTCCGGTCAACGCGCACATCCCGCACGACTACGTGCCGGGCGAGAAGCTGCGCCTTGAGGCCTACACGTCGATCGCGGCGATCGACTCAGAGGCCGACGTCAACGCGGTTCGCGAAGAGCTCGTCGACCGCTACGGGGAGTTGCCACCGCCGGTGGAGACGCTGCTCCAGGTGGCCCGGCTGAGGTTCGCCGCGCGGGCCGCCGGGCTCACCGACATCACGCTGCAGGGCAACCACGTGCGGTTCGCCCCGGTTGAGTTGCCCGATTCCCGGGTGGTGCGCCTTCAGCGGCTATACCCCAAGACACTACTCAAGCCGGCAGTGCGTACCATGTTGGTGCCGGTTCCGAAGACCGGTACGGTTGGCTCCAGCGCCGCTGGCCCGGGGCGCGGTGGAGGCTTTGGTGGTGAGCCGCTGCGTGACACTGAGTTGCTCGCGTGGTGCGCTGAGGTAGTCAGTTCGGTACTGTCCAACACGTAGTGTGGTTGGCTGATAGTTCGGTTGGCTTGGTGAAAGTCGGCTTGCGAAGGGAAGCGCCCGTGCGTGGCAAGAAGTCTGCTCTGGCCGCCGGTGTGGCCGTGGCGGGAGCGTGCGTGCTGCTGGCCGCGTGCTCTCCGGTCAAGATGGGGTCGGCCGCGGTGGTTGGCAACCAGCGGATCACCTCGGCCACGCTGGACACCGACGTCTCCAACCTCCGGCAGGCCGTCGACAAGGGAAACCAGGTTCCCACCGGCCAGCAGCCGCAGGCGGTGCTCACCTGGCTGGTCAGGTTCGCCATCCGCGACAAGGTCGCCACCCAGAACGGGATCAGCGTGAACCAGACGCAGGTCCAGTCCGCGCTGGCCGAGCTGAACGTCGAGCTTGAGCAGTCGGCGGCGCAGAACGGCTCGGGCTACAGCGGCCTGGCCAAGACGCTGGCCGACAACGGGGTGCCGCCGAACCTGCAGAAGGATCTCGGCCAGTGGGAAGCCCAGGAGACCGCCTACGTCCAGAAGGTCAACGGAGGCAAGCTCCCGACCTCGCAGACGGCGGCGAACAACGCCGTGGCCAAGCTCACCAAGGCGGACTGCCAGGCGGCCAACTCGCTGCACATCCAGGTCAGCCCGCAGTACGGGCAGCTGAGCTACGACACGAGCACCACCCTTTACGGCGTTTCCGCCCCGCCCAACCTGCTCTCACTGCCGGGCGGCCCCAAGGCCAGCACGTCCGCGCCTGCCTTCCCGTCCTGCTGACCCGCCGCTGGTAAGCCCGGTGCTCACGATCCTGGCGACCAGCGCCCGGGTGGCGCCAGGGCTGCTGAGCTGGCAGGGCTGGACCGCGCTGCGCGGTGCCTCCCTGGTCCTCGTCGGGCCGGGGGAGCACCCGCAGTTGCCCGCGCTGGCTGAGGCCGGGATCGCGGTGCAGGTCCTTGACGGCACCACGGGGACGCCGGCCGACGCGGTCGCGGCGGTCGTGCTCGCCGCCGCTTCCTCCTCGACGGCTTCCTCGTCGGCTTCTTCCGTTTCCGCTTCTTCTGCTTCGCCGGCCGCATCCGCTTCGGCGGCTGACTCCGTCGTGTGGCTGCCGCCCGCCGGGACGGATGCCCCGGCGGCGGAACTGCTCGCGGCCCTGGCCGCGGCCGGGCTGCCCGAGGCCGAGGTCCGGGTGCTCGAGGGGTCCCGCGACCTGCCGGGAGCCCACCTGATCGACGTGGTTGACACCATGAATACCCTGCGCACGTCCTGCCCGTGGGACCGCAGGCAGACTCACGAGTCGCTGGCGACCCACCTGCTTGAAGAGCCCTACGAGGCGCTCGACGCCCTGGAAAGTGGCGACCACCAGGCGCTGCGGGAAGAGCTTGGAGACGTCCTGCTCCAGGTGGTGTTCCACGCCCGGATCGCCGCCGACCGGCCCGCGGCCGACGACGGCTACTCGATCGACGACGTGGCCGACACCCTGGTGGCCAAGCTCGTGCGCCGTCACCCCCATGTCTTCGCCAACGTGCCGGTGGACTCGGCCGAGGATGTCACCCGCAACTGGGACGAGATCAAGAAGGCCGAGCGGGCGGCGAAGCTCGCGGCCTCCGCCGCCACGGCAGTGGCGTCCGGGGCGGCGCCGGCGGTGGCCGCGCAGCCCTCGGTGCTCGACGGCGTCGTGCTCGGCCAGCCAGCCCTCTCGCTCGCGGCGCAGGTGCTGCGGCGAGCGGGCCGGATCGGCTACCCGGCGGCCGAGGCTGGTCTGGACGGCCCGGCTTCCCCTGGCCCGGGCGGCCTAGCCCCCCTTGGCCCGGACGCCCAGGGGCCAGAGCCGGACGTTGGCCAGGAACTGCTGCGACTGGTCGCGAAGGCCGCCGAGCGGGGCCTTGACCCCGAGCTTGAGCTGCGCCGCGTTGCCCGGACGGTGGCTGACCGGGTGCGCGCCTGGGAGCGCGAGCAGTCCTGAGACGTCATCGCTGGCCGGCTGAGGTGCCTGGCGGGGGAGCCTGGTTCAGCTAGGCGGCGCCTTCACGACTGCCCTGCCGCAGCGATGCGGCAGCGCTGTCGCGCGATCTTGCCCGCACTGTCACAGTGCTGCTGCCTGGGCGTACCCGATGACGCATTGCGCACATTAGCCGACCGCACCCGTGACGCACTGCTGTCACTGGTCAGCAGTTCCCGCTCGCGTCGGGAGCGGAGTACTGAGACGGCATCGTTACTTGACGATCAGAGCAGGTCAGAACCGGCCGAGTGCCTCCAACCGGACAAGAGGCGCGCTGAGCGTGTGAACCACCCAGTGGGGATGGGCGTCTTTCTTAGCGGGAAAAGCTCGGTAATTTGCAAGACGGGACTGTTGGCTCGATGCGGGTGGTCGGGTCATTAGGGGCGGGCGGTCTACTGTGAGTAATATTGCGGCTACTGCGAGTGAGAGTCCAGGTACATGGGCCTCAACGCGGGTATTGGTTTGGACGAAGGCATACCTTCGCCGGGCCCTGTTCGCCGATATAGCAATCGGCTTCGTCACCTCCACGGTGGCCCTCGGGTTCCGGTTCGGAGGTCATATCACGCGCGAATACGCAATCCTCAGCCTCGCCTTCCCGGCGCTGTGGGTAGCCGCCTTGCGATTGTCTGGCGCTTATGACGCGCGCTTTATCGGCACAGGATCGGACGAGTTCCGTAAGATCCTCAACGCGGGCGTGGCCCTTACCGCCACACTGGCCCTCTTCTCTTACTTTATTAACACCGAGCTCTCCCGGTTCTACCTGCTCGTGACGATGCCCGGGGTCACCGTCGTCGGGCTGATCGTCCGGTTTGCCCAGCGCAAGCGACTGCATCACCAGCGCATGCTGGGGCTGTGCATGTCCAACGTCGTCGCGGTCGGCTACGAGGCCGGAGTGGCCGACCTGGTCAATGAATTGCGACGGGACAGCTACCACGGCCTGAACGTGGTGGCGGTCTGCGTTGCCGGGCAGTCGAGCGGCGAGGAGAAGGTGGCCGGCGTCCCGGTCTTCGGCGGGGTCGCGATACAAGAGGTGGCTGAGGCGGTCCGCCGCAGCGGCGCCGACGCGGTCGCGGTCTTGTCGTGCCCGGAGATCGATGGGGCCATGCTTCGGCAACTGGCCTGGGAACTGGAGAAGACCGGCACGGACCTGTGCGTCGCGCCTTCCCTGCTCGATGTGGCGGGACCGCGCACGACCGTCCGCCCAACCGCCGGGCTCACCCTGCTGCACGTCGATCACCCGCAGCTGTCCGGCGTGCGCCAGGTCTTCAAGGGACTGTTCGACCGGTTCATGGCCGGCCTGGCCCTGCTCCTGCTGTCGCCGGTGCTCATCGTCATCGCTGCCGCCATCAAGCTGGGCGACAAGGGCCCAGCACTGTTCACCCAGACCCGAGTGGGCAAGGACGGGCGCACGTTCAAGATCTACAAGTTTCGCACCATGGTGGTCGACGCCGAGGCACGGCTCGCGGAGCTCATGCCCGCCAACGATCTCGACGGCGTTCTCTTCAAGCTCCGCCGCGACCCGCGCATCACGCCGATAGGCGAGAAGCTCCGCAAGTACTCCATCGATGAGTTCCCGCAGTTCATCAACGTGGTCAAGGGTGAGATGTCGCTGGTGGGACCGCGGCCCGCGCTGCCGGCCGAGGCGGCGAAGTACGCCGACCACGTGCACCGCCGACTGGTCGTCAAGCCAGGCCTGACTGGAATGTGGCAGGTCAACGGGCGTTCGGAGCTGTCCTGGGAGGAGTCGGTCCGGCTCGACCTGCGCTACGTCGAGAACTGGTCCTTCGCCCTCGACCTGCAGATCCTGTGGAAGACCGTCGCGGTGGTCCTCAGGGGGTCCGGTGCTTACTAATCCTGAGGGCATGACCGTAGGCCTGGGGAGCGGGGACACGGGCAGCGGCGGGGACGTGGCCAGCCTGGACGTGGCCAGGCTGGTGCGGCGGGCCGCGACCGGTGACAAGGGCGCGTGGGAGCGGCTCGTCGACCAGTACAACCGGCTGATCTGGTCCATCACCCGTGAGTTCAAGCTCTTCGAGAGCGACGCGGCCGACGTCGTCCAGACGACCTGGATGCGGCTGATCGAGCACATTGACCGGCTGCAGCACCCCGAGCGGGTGGGCTCGTGGCTCGCGGCCACGGCGCGCAACGAGTGCCTGCGCTGCCTGGCCGCGCGAAAGCGGGTCGTGCTCGCGCACGAGGGCGACACCCTCGAGGTCGTGGCCGAGAACGAGCCCGAGGTTGACGAGGCGCTGCTCGCCGAGGAGCGCGCGGCGATCGTCCGGGCAGCCATGACGCAACTCCCCGGACGCTGGCAGCGGCTGATGGAAATGCTCATGGCCGACCCGCCGGTCCCCTACGCCAAGATCTCCGACGAGCTGGGGCTTCCGATCGGCAGCATCGGCCCAACCAGGGCGCGCTGCCTGGCCCGGCTCCGGGTCCTGCTCGAGGCCAGCTGAGACCTTCAAGCGAGTCCGGCCCTCGGATCACCGAGGGCCGGAATGTGGGTCGGTCCCCGGCTAGCGCAGGGCGTCGGCGTCTATCCACTGGCCGCCGGCTGCCTCGATCTGCGGGTAGGCGGCGCGGACCTCGTCCATCAGGTCAGAGACAAACAGCGCCACCGCCCGGGGCGATCGCGCGAGGAGGTCAGCCGGGGTGATCACCGGGACCCGGGTGCCAGGCATCCGGGTCCCGCGCTTGGCGGGCGACGCGTCGGCGACGGCCGGCAGCAGGTCGGCGTCGACCTCGGCCGTGCGCAGCAGGGCGACCGCGCGGGATGCCGCGCCGTAGCCGATGACGGACGTTCCCGACTGGCGCAGTCCCGCCAGCCAGCCATGCAGCGCGCCCGCCCTGGCCGAGACGTCCGCCTGGAGCGAGCCATAAGCAGCCGCTGCGGTGACCCCGCTGGCGGCCTCCTCGGCCAGCAGTGCCCTGACCGCCTCGTCCGGTCCTGGCCCCTGTCCGGCGTGCTGGGCAGCGAGCAGGATCGTGCCTCCGTACAAGTCGAAGCGCCAGGCCGTGCGGGGCGTCAGGCCCACGGCGGCGAGCATGGCCGACAGGGCGGTCGTCGAGTAGTAGGCGTAGTGGCCGTGACGCAGCGCGTTCCACTGGCCGAGCCGGACGATCGTGTCGATCGAGTGGAATTGCAGCAGCAGCACTCCGCCCGGCGCCAGCCGCCCGGCCCGTTCTGCGATCGCCGTCGCCTGATCGGCCGCGTGCATCAGGCCGAAGCAGTCGAGGATGACGTCGGCCTCCGCTAGGCCACCGGCCGGCTTGAGTCCCCGCTCCACCAGCATGTCCAGCCAGGAGCCGCCGTGCGGGCTGCCGTACTCGGCGACCCGGGCGCCGCTAGGCAGCAGGCCCGCCGCCTGCACCCTCCTGACCGCGTCTGCCGCCTGGGCGACGAGGGCCGCCGGCTCGGCGCCCTTGGGCTCCTCGGGCACCGTCGGGTCCTCAAGTAGCTGCGCCAGCCCGCAGCGCGAGCAGAGCCACATCCGGAGCGGGTAAACCGGATCGGGGCCTGGATCGTCATATTTCGGGAAGTAGTCGCAGGCGGGCTGGTTGCCCAGGTCTAGTACGATCTGGCCGTCCTGCCCCAGGCAGGCCCGGCACGCACGGTCATGGTGCCTAGTCATCTGCGTCTCCGCCCCAGTAAAACGCTTGTGCGAGTGAAATCACCGGAATCGGAGTGTATCAACGGATTCGGTGGGCGCTCACATGAGTATCGCTGTTCATCAAGAAAAATCGCTGGTGTCAAGTAGTCCACCAGCCGGAGTTTGGGGGGACATGTCGTCAGGACACGCGTGCCGCCTGTGTGGTGCGCACCTAACGCGCTCATTTGTCGATCTTGGGATGTCCCCGTTGTGCGAGAGCTATCTCGCCGCGGACGCCATTGACGCCCCCGAGACCTTCTACCCGCTCCACGTGCTATTGTGCGACGAATGCCTGCTTGTCCAGCTTCCCGCATATGTCTCTGGCGAGCACATTTTCTCCGACTACGCGTATTTCTCGTCCTACTCGACCTCCTGGGTCGCGCACGCGAAGCGGTACGCCGACGAGATGACCGCGCGGCTGGGCCTGGGGCGCGACAGCCTGGTCACCGAGGTCGCGAGCAACGACGGGTACCTCCTCCAGCACTTCCACGCGGCCCGCGTCCCGGTCCTCGGGGTCGAGCCGGCCGGAAACGTTGCCCAGGTCGCGATCGGCAAGGGCATCCGGTCGGTGGTGAAGTTCCTCGGCCCGCAGACCGGGGCCGAGATCGCCGCCGAATACGGCCAGGCCGACCTGGTCGCGGGGAACAACGTCTTCGCCCACGTGCCGGACATTCGCGGCTTCGCCGCCGGATTGCGGGCGCTGGTCAAGGACACCGGCCTGGTGACACTGGAGTTCCCGCACCTGCTGCGCCTGATCGAGCGGCGGCAGTACGACACGATCTACCATGAGCACTTCTCTTACCTGTCGCTGCTGACCTCCTCCCGCGTCCTGCAGACCGCGGGGCTGCGCGTCGTCGACGTCGAGGAACTGGTGACGCACGGGGGGTCGCTGCGAGTGCACGCCCGCCCGGTGGACGCGGCGGGCGAGCCGTCGGCCCGGGTCAAGGCCGTGCTCGAACTTGAGGAAGCCGCTGGGCTGCACTCGGTCGAGGGGCACGAGGGATTCGCCAGTGACGTGCTCAAGATCAAGAGCGACGTGCTGTCATTCCTGATCCAGGCGGCGGCCGAGGGCAAGACGGTGGCCGGGTACGGGGCGCCGGGCAAGGGCAACACGCTGCTCAACCACTGCGGAGTCCGGTCGGACCTGCTGTCCTACACCGTCGACCGGTCACCGTACAAGCAAGGGATGTTCCTGCCGGGAACGCACATCCCGATCCACGGGCCGGAGAAGATCAGCGAGACCAAGCCTGACTACATCCTCGTCCTGCCGTGGAACCTGCGCGAGGAGATCAGCACGCAACTCGAGTTCGTGCGGTCCTGGGGCGGACGCCTGGTGTTCCCGATTCCCGCGCTCGACGTCATCTAGCCAGGCAGTCAGGTTCTGCTGAGGGGAGTAGGCCAATGAAGGTCGTCTTGTTCTGTGGCGGGTTCGGCATGCGCATGCGCGACGGGGTGACCAACGCTCCCAAGCCCATGGCGATGGTTGGCGACCGGCCGCTGATGTGGCATGTCATGCGCTACTACGCGCACTACGGGCACACGGAGTTCATCCTGTGCCTTGGGTACGGGGCCTCGGCGGTCAAGGACTTCTTCCTGTCCTACGACGAGACCCGGTCCAACGACTTCGTCCTCAACGGCGGAGGCCAGGTTGAGCTGTTCAAGACCGATATCTCGGACTGGAAGGTCACCTTCATCGACACCGGGCTGCACTCGGCCATCGGCGAGCGGTTGCGCCGGGTCAGGCGGTTCGTCGAGGACGAGGAGATGTTCCTGGCCAACTACGCCGACGTCTTCACCAACGCGCCGATCCCCGACATGGTCGAGCGCTTCGCCGCGACGGACGCGACGGTGAGCCTGCTCGCGGTGCCGCCGGCGTCCTCGCATCATGTCGTCGAGCTCAGCGAGAACGGGCGGATCACCGGGGTCACCCCGGTACGCGACATGCTCACCTGGGAAAACGGCGGCTACTTCGTGCTGCGGCCCGACATCTTCGACCACCTGAACGAGGGTGAGGACCTGGTGGAGGACGCGATCATGCGGCGCCTGGTCCCGCGGGGCAAGGCCATCGCGTACCCGTGGAAGGGCTACTGGTGCCCGGCCGACACGGTCAAGGAGCGCGCCCAGATGGAGGAGGCCTACTACCGGGGCGACTGCCCGTGGATGATCTGGGATCCCGAGCGCAGCGGCCAGGCACCGGCCGTGGCGCTCAGGCGGGCTAGCACCCTGTGATCACCTTGCCGCTTGGGCCATCGGGTGATGCGCCGCTCGCGGTGCTCGCGCTGGGCGCGCACCCCGACGACATCGAGATCGCGGCGGGCGGCACGCTGCTTACCCTGGCCGAGCGGCACCCCGGGCTGCGGGTCAGGTACGTGCTCCTGACCGGCGTGCCCGAGCGGCAGGCCGAGGCGCGGGCGGCCGCCCGCGCCTTCACTCCTGGCGCGAGCCTCGAGGCCGACCTGCACGACCTGCCCGACGGACGGCTGCCCGCCGTCTACGGGCAGGTCAAGGAGGTCCTCGAGGCAGCGGCCCGGTCCTTCAGGCCGGACGTGATCCTGGCGCCCTCACCGCAAGACGCGCACCAGGATCACCGGACCGTCGGCGAGCTGGTGCCCACTGCCTTCCGCGACCAGGTGATCTTGAGCTACGAGATCCCGAAGTGGGACGGGGACCTGACCCGCCCCAATACTTATGTTCCGCTCACCGACGAGGTCGCCCGGCGCAAGGTCGAATTGCTGGACAAGTGCTATCCCTCTCAGCACGGCCGCGACTGGTGGGGCGAGGAGACCTTCCTCGCGCTCGCCCGGCTGCGCGGGATGGAGTGCCGTGCGCACTACGCCGAGGCCTTCACCTGCACCAAGCTGGTCCTAGGCTGACTAGGAACCGCTTTTCTACGTCTGCATCGCATTTCTTGAGGTTTTCCGATGGCTTCTCTCCTGACCGATCCCCAGATCTCCGCCGAGGAAGTGCGGCAGCACATCTACTCGGGCGACCTGATCATCTTGACCAAGCTGCGCGCGCTCGAGGAGTTCGTCTCCTACCAGCGCGAGGAGCTAACCGCGCTGTTCGCCCCGCATGACCCCGAGCACGCACACGAGTTCATCAAGCCGGCGCAGATGGCAAAGCTCCTCGGCGCGTGGAAGCCCCGCTGGATCCATGCCGACCGCTCACGTGACCTGGTCCGCGCGATCATCGCCGAGGCTGGGTTCGAGCCGGAGTTCACCCATTACGACGTGCCCAAGCCGCGCACCTCCTTCCCCGTGGGGCACCTCACGACCGGGATCGCCTTCGCCTTCCCCTGGCACAGGGACGTCTGGTACAGCGCTCCGGCGCAGCAGGTGAACTGGTGGCTGCCGATCTTCCCGGTGCGCGAGACCAACGCGATGAGCTTCGACCTGGCCAGCTTCGGCCGGGCGGTGCCGAACAACTCGGGCGACTTCGACTACTACAGGAACAACGCGCAGAGGCTCACTACGGCCAAGTCGGTGGGCAAGGAGCAGCAGGCCCGCCCAAGTGCGAACGACCACCAGCCGGCGGTGGAGGTCATCCCGATTCCCGCTCCAGGCCAGGTCCTGCTGTTCTCGGGCGCGCAGTTGCACAAGTCCGTGCCCAATGCCTCCGGGCTCGCGCGCTACAGCGTGGACTTCCGTACTGTGGATACCCGAGACCTGCAGGCCGGACAAGGCGCGCCACTGGCCGACGTGCGCTGCACTGGCACCGCAATCAGGGACTTCCTCAGCATTAAGGATGAAAGCCCGTTCGACGAGGGGCTAGTTCAGTCCATCTACGGGGCGCCGCCGGCCGATGCCATGCTTGTCTTTGGCGCCGCCAAATAGCCACGTGCGACCCCGAGCGCATCCCAGGGATGCCAAGCCTAGGGCATGAGGCCGGAAGCTGGCCTCACGCCCTGTTGCTCTTCGGTTTCTTTCCCGGCTGATTTCCTAACAGCCTCCTGTGGGCATGCGGGTCAATTCCGTGCTTCCGGCCTGCCGTTGACGCTTGCCCGGACTTTCCGTAGCTAAGATATAACCGTCTGTGGCTGCATTGCGCACGGCGAGAAAACTCGGTGCGTCTCGAAACGCGGGCTTTCTGCCCCGAAGGTGTACAATCCGACGCACGGTGGCCGCTTTTGTGGATCGCCTTACGTAGTGTGATGATTTCGGACTGTTTACCAGCCTTCTTGGCAATGGGGGGAATCATGAACGGATACTTCGGGCGGGTTAGACGGCTAGCCATTCCAACGCTGCTGCTGGCCCTAATCATTGGAATAATCACTGTCCCCGCCCTGCAAGGCCGGGCATATGCCTCGCCCGTGCTGGTGTCTGATGATTTCACCGGCGGTAATGGGGGGCTGGAGGGTAACTGGACGACTGTCCCGGGCACGTCCGCACCCCAGGTGTCGGATGGGGTGGCGGTGCCAGGGGCGCCCGGCAGGCTGAACAGCGCCTACTGGAGCGCGGACTCGTTCAGTGATGACCAGTTCGCCCAGGCGACCCTGCCGGGAAGCTCGGGGTGGGCCTTCGGGCCGGGGATCGCGGTCCGGCTGTCGGGGGCGACGGGCTACCTCCTGTGGTACGGCAACTCGCCAGGGACGGTGTCGCTATGGCGGATGGATAGCGCGTCGTCGTGGTCGGAACTGGCCCAGTCGGGGGCGCTCACTGTGTCGGCTTCTGACGTATGGCGGATAGCGGCGGTCGGGTCGACAATCACCGGTTACCAGAACGGGAACCTGGTGGTGCAGGCGACCGACTCGGCCTACGGGTCGGGCAGCCCAGGGATATGGCTCTACTACGCGGGCAACCAGGTCGCCGGCTGGTCCGGCGGCGACGTCACCGGCGGCGGCTCCGGTGCCGGGGCGACCTACTCGGTGGGCGGCACGGTGTCCGGGCTGACCGGGCCAGTGAGCTTGCGAGACAATGGAGGCGACGACGTCACCGTGTCGGCGGACGGGGCGTTCACCTTTCCGACGTCGCTGGCCTCCGGCACCCCGTACGCGGTCACGGTGCAGGCTGAACCACCCGGACAGACCTGCGCGGTAACCGATGGGGCAGGCACGGTCGGCTCGGCCAACGTGACCAGCGTCGCCGTTACCTGCGCGACCGACTTCGCGGTCTCGGCATCCGATGACTTCAGCCGAGCCGATGGCGCACTGGGCAGAGACTGGACCGACATGAGCGACGGCGGGCTGGTGATCACCTCGTGTGTCGCTGCTGGCACGAGGGCCACGGGCGTGAGCGGCGACATCCGCACCGCCGAGAGCTACCCCAGCGACCAGTACTCACAGATCCAGCTCACCGCGGCCCAGCTGACCGGCGGGCAATGGGCTGGCCCGGCGGTGCGGATGCAGGCCGATGACCGGAGCGGGTATGTGGCCGCCTACTCGTGGAACAACGGCGCCCCCGAGGTCGTCTTGTACGAGCGAGCCGGGTCGGAGCTGACCCAGCTTGCCCCCGCCTACCAGAGCGGTCCGCTGCCGGCCGGCACTACCTTGAGCGTCGAGGCCGTCGGCGCCACCCTGGCGGTTCTCGTCAACGGCACCGAGCAGATTGCCGCCGCCGACGGGACCTATGTCGGTGGCTCGCCGGGGATCATGGCCTACGGCAGTGCCCAGGTTGCCGACTGGACGGGCGGCACCGCCGGCTTTTCCGTCGACTACCTGAGCACCGACGCCGACGGGGTCAAGAGCTATGACGTGATCTCAGGCAACGACGGCCCCGGCCCGCAGTCACTGCGGGTCCTTGAGCCAACCGACCCCGCCCCTGGAGTCGCGCATAACTTCCTGTTCGTCCTCCCGGTCGAAGCAGGCACGGGCAGCACCTTCGGCGACGGCATCGCGACGATCGAGTCCGCGAACCTGCAGAACCAGTACAACCTGACCGTCATCGAGCCATCTTTCGCGATCCAGCCGTGGTACGCGAACAACCCGCTCAACCCGAGCCAGCAGGAAGAGACCTTCATGGCCGACGAGCTCGCGCCCTGGGTGAAGGCCAACCTGGCGACCACGGGAACCGAGCAGAACTGGCTGATCGGGTTCTCCAAGTCGGGGATCGGCGGGCAGGACCTGATCCTGAAGCACCCCGACGTGTTCGCCCTCGCAGCCTCATGGGACGCGCCCTTCAAGATGTCCTCGTACAACGAGATTGGCGGCGACCCAGCCGACTCCTACGGGACGAACGCTAACTTCCAGGCTAACTACCAGCTCACCCCGGCCTTCCTGCAAGCGCACCAGGCACCGTTCGCCGGCAGCAACCGGATCTGGGTCGGCGGATACGCGTCATTCCAGGCCGACGATTCCGAATACGACGCGCAGCTCACCTCGGCGGGCATCGAGCACACCACCGAGACGTGGACCTACATGGCTCACCGCTGGGACAGCGGGTGGGTTCCCATCGCCCTGGCCGCGCTCTACCAGGACAGCCTCAACCTCGGCCGTTCCTAGCAGCGCGACGGGCGGCCAGCGAGCTCGCTGGCCGCCCGTCGCGAATGGGGCTTCGCCCCCGCGTCTGCCCTAGCGGCGCGGGCTGCAGACGAGGATGTACTGGACGGCGAAGATCCGCCCCAGGACCGGGACGTTGAGGTCCGTGTGCAGGCCGAGGGCCTTGGACGCGGACCGGGTTGAGTCCCGGTGCCGCCAGTTGTACGAGGTCGGAATGAGTCGCTGGACGGTGAAGTGCTCCTCGACCCCGGCTCGGAACTGGGCGAACGGCTGGACGTTGCTGTAGGGCTCGTACACGTGCCGCTGCCGGTGGTCGAAGTTGACGTAGGACGTGATGAACGTGCCCCCGGCTTCCAGGATGCCGGCTATCTCGGCCAGCTTGCGCGACTGGGACTCGCCCACGTACTCGAAGAACCCCTGGGCCACCACGATGTCGAAGCGCTTATCGCCGAACCCGACCGGAGACTCCAGGAGGTCCATCTCCAGCAGGTCCGCTGCCGGAGTCTTGATGGCGATGTCAATACCGTGATACGTGATATTAGCTCGCAGCAGCGAGGCCAGCGCGGCGGGCCCGCAGCCCACGTCAAGCAGTGAGCAGTCGGCGCCTTGGGCGAGCGCGTTCGCGATCCGGGCGACCTTCACCATCCGCGGGTGCGGCTTGCTGTACCTCAAGTTCTCGGTACGCCAGAAGTCCTTCTTGTAGAGCAGGCCATCAGGGGCGCTCCCCGTACCTTCAGCGTCCTGACCTTGCTGGTTCTTCACGGGTGCCATACTCCGCCTTCGTGTGGTTCGGCTTGAGTGCCGCTTGCCGCGGCCGACGCGGGGGGAACAGCTGCGCGGACAACAGAACGAACTGATCGTCGAGTCGCCGCGCTTTCTCGGCTGTATTTTCTTGTATCCGCGTACGCAATTCTGGTGCCCGGCGCTCAAGTTCCTGGAAGCGCTCGATAATCTGGGCCGCATCCAGCGACCTGGCCGCGAGGCAGAAGTCGTCGAGTCCAGAGTCCCTCATGATAACCCCGGCCTTGTTCCCGTAGCCGAGCGATAGCGTCGGCTTACCCAGCCGTACCGCGGCAATGAGGTTATGGAAGCGCGTCGCGACCACGATGGAAACGGACTGAATCACCCGGGTGACATCGTCGAAGGTCTCGACCGAGTCAAGTATTACTGTATCTGGCGTGATTTCCGGGGAGTGCTCCACCAGGCTGGCGTGGATCGCCCGCGCGATGACCTCGTCGTCGCTGTCGCCGAAGAAGAAGCGTATCCGGTAGCCATTAGCAATCAGCCAGCGAGCGAAGACGGTCACGTTCTGCATGTAGGCGGCGCGGATCTCCTCGGCTCGGCCACGGTCCTCGTTGGCGCCGGAGTACTGCATCACGCCGATCCCGACGGTCCGCTCCTCCCCCGGGTCATAAGGCGGCACCGGGATGGCGAATGCCAGGTCCGGGTAGATCGGGATCCGCGAGGTGTCGAGGCCCTGCTCCGCCATCGCCTCCCGCGACTGGACGTCACGGAACGAGAGGTAGTAGGCGAGCCTGGCCGACTGGCTGAACAGCCATCGCGTCGAACGCTGCCCGATGCGCCCGGCTCCCACGTTGACCATCGCGACCTTAGTACGGAAAATCCGCCCCCACGCGGCCAGCAAGTACTGCGAGTACGGCATGCCCCACGGGTCGATCGGCAGGTAGGCCTCGAGTACTCCCATGCCCGGGATGATCACCACGTCGTGCGCGCGGACCCAGGCCGCGATCCTGGCCGCGTCCACGAGTTTCTCCCACGCCAGCCAGGCCGCCCGCACCGGGCGCGATGGCCGCCGGGGAAAGACATGCTCGTGGAACAGTTGGGTGGCGTCAATGCCGTAGTGGGCTCGCATGCGCTCGGGCCCGTTGCACATGGCGTCCACGATCGCGGCTGGGTGCTGGGCTCGCAGGTAAGCAAGGATCGCCTCCATGGAGGCGTCGTTGCCGATATTGCCGGAGGCAAGCCTGCCGAAGAGGCCGACCCGGACTGGCTTCGCTGCCCGGCCGGCCGATCGCTGGCTACTCACGACTGGTGCTCCTTTTCCAGGCCGGCCACGATCTTGTCCAGCGGGACGTTCGCCGGCGTCGGAATCGCGACCTCATCCCAGGCGAACACGCCACGGCCGAGGAGCTGCCGGCCCACCGGAGCCGCACGGCCAAGTATCCATTCCGTCAGCAGCCGATAGCACTTGGACCGGTCCGCTGCCGACAGCGGCGCGTGGGCAATGGCCGTCACGTACCCGAGCAGGAACTCGGCCAGCAGGCGCGGCGTCGGGTGCAGCAGCTTGTTACGGCGACGCGGGTCCAGGTTCGCGCACCACCCCCGGATCGTCGGGGTGGCGTGCTGCGGCCGGTCGGAGTGATCGCGCCGGAAGTACAGCCACTCGGGGACTTGGCGGAACGGGCCGTACAGGACGACCTCGGTCATGAGCACGCGGTCCGAGTGATAATAGCTGCCCTGGGGAACCCGGCGAAGCACCGACGTCCGCATAACGCCGTACATGTCGTCCGCCCGGATAAGCCCGCCGTCCGCTTTCCCTGTGCCGAACAGCATGGTTCGGAACCGCTCGGGCGCGCTGGAAGAGTCCGTCTTCAGCGGGTACTCAAGCGTCTGCGTCACGTTGTTGGCCCCGTCAATGGCCGCGGTCCAGGAGTGCGCGAGCACCGCCTCCGGATGCTCGTCAAGCTCAGCGACGCAGCGCTCAACCAAGCTCCGGGCGAAGAGGTCATCCGCGCCCGCCCATTTGAACAGCTCGCCGCGCGCCTCCCGGACCAGGAAGTTGTGATTGGGCGCGGCGCCAATGTTGCGCGGCTGCCGGGTATAGCGAACCCGGGAGTCCGATTTCGCGTAGTGTCGGCAGATGTCGGCTGTCCCATCAATCGAGGCATTGTCAGAGATGATTAGCTCAAAATCCTCGTAAGTCTGCCCGAGGAGGGCTTCGATGGTCTGGGCGACATAGTTCTCGCCGTTGTAGACGGGGAGTCCAATGGTGAGCCGGGGGACCGTGTTCACTCCTGCCATCCTTCACGCTTGGCCTGGCGCCGTGCGGCGCGATACGACCGGGCCGTGTCTGTATCCCTCTGCGATACGATCCGCCGGTCGGCCGTCTTGATACAAGGCGGGGCTAGGTAAAAAATCACGTCACGATATCTGGCTCGACCTGCTGGGGAAGCCGTGGTGTCTGCTAGCGTGGCAAATGGCCCGATGGGTCGCGAAGATCACCCAATTAGCTTGACTTGAGGGGTGCGATGAAAGTCCTCGTGGCGGGAGACCGTGGCTACATAGGCGCCGTCTTGGTTCCGTTCTTCCAGGCTGCCGGGCACCAGGTACAGGGCCTCGATCTCGGCCTGTACGACGGGTGCGACCTCGGCCCGGCGCTGCCGCACACCGTCGGCGCGGTGCCGGCCGACATGCGTGACGTCCGGCCGGACCAGCTAGCAGGCTACGACGCCGTGCTCTGCCTGGCCGCGCTGTCCAACGACCCGCTCGGGGACCTGAACCCGGCGGCCACCTACTCGGTGAACCTGGACGGGACGCTGCACCTGGCCCAGGCGGCCAAGGATGCGGGCGTTCCGCGGTTCCTGTTCTCCTCATCTTGCAGCCTGTACGGGGCGGCTGGCTCGGCCGCCGTGGCCGAGGACGCCGACATGCACCCGGTGACGCCGTACGGCGAGACCAAGGTGCGCGCCGAGCGCGAGCTTTCCAAGCTTGCCGACGACAACTTCAGTCCCACCTACCTGCGCAACGCCACCGCCTACGGTGCCTCCACCCGGCTCCGCCTGGACATCGTGGTGAACAACCTCACAGCGATCGCCCTGACCGCCGGGCAGGTACGGCTTGAAAGCGACGGCACCCCGTGGCGGCCACTGGTCCACATCGAGGACATCAGCCGGGCGTTCCTCGCCCTGCTTGAGGCACCGCGAGAGAAGGTTCACGATGAGGCGTTCAACGTCGGCCGGGCCGAGGACAACGTCCAGGTCCGTGACATCGCCGAGATGGTGCGCGACACCGTACCCGGCGCGGTCGTCACGCTGGCCGACGACGCCGGGCCTGACCTGCGTAACTACTGCGTCGACTTCAGCAAGCTCACCGACACGTTCCCTGAGCTGGCGCTGCGCTGGCGCGTACGCGACGGGATCGCCGAGCTGCTTGACAGCTATCGCGCGCACGGGCTGAGCTACGAGGACTTCACCTCCTCACGCTTCGTTCGGCTGCGCCGGATCCGCGAGCTGCTCGCCGGCGGCCAGGTTGATGACCAGCTCCGGCGCACGAGCGGGGCCTAGCCGGCCCGGCGACGGCAGCGCGTTAACAAGGGGCAGCCAGCTAGATGAGCCTGTCGGTCATTGCACTTCGCCGCTATCCGCGTGCGCTCACCCCCGATCGCGTCGAGGTGATCGAGCGGTCAGTTGAGCGTCGGGTCAAGGCCGCCTACGCCCTGCTGTTCTTCAACACGCTGACTTTCTTCGCCGGAATCTCCGCCCTGCCCTTCCCGTCCAAGGTCGGGAAGGGCATCGCGCAGGCATCCCTGCCGCTTGCCATCCTGCTGCTGCTCACGGTCAACAAGAAGCTGAAGATCCGCCCGAACGTCTTCTTGTGCATCGTGAGCCTGTTGGTCGCGGACGGGGTGATCACGGCCATGGCGGTGCATCACCCGGGCACGATCTTCCGCACCTTCAGGTTCGCCGAGTACGTCTTCGCGCTGTGGCTGTTGACGCCATGGTGGGGGAGGCGTGACTTGATGCTCCTGCGGTTCCATCTCAAGTGCCTCTACGTGGCGATCGGCTCGGTGTTCGTCGGCCTGTGCGTGGCACCCGGCCACGCCTTTGAATATGACGGTCGGCTCACTGGCGTTATCTGGCCCTTGCTGCCCACCGTGATCGGCCAGCTGGCCGCGGTCGCGGCCGGCCTGACGATCCTCCTCTGGCTCGGCCACGAGCTCAGTGGCCGCCGTACCCTGGCCGGAGTGGGGTTCGCCGTCGCGATCCTGCTCCTCACGCACACGCGGACGGCGCTGGTCGCGCTGATAGCTGGACTGATCATCGCCGGGCTGAGCCTGTTCACCGTCAATGCCCGGGTGCGGAAGCTCTTCGGGATAGGCGTAGTCACGGTGTCGCTCGTGGTCGTGACCGCGGCAGGCTTCATCACCACCTGGCTGGCCCGTGGGCAGAGCACCTCGCAGCTGACCGGGCTGACCGGCCGGACCGACTTCTGGGCGCTGGTGCTGAACCTGCCGCGCGACCGGTTCCAGGAGATCTTCGGCTTCGGGCTGTCCAACGCTAGCGTCAACGGCCTGCCGATCGACAGCAACTGGCTGTCGTCCTACCTGCAGGAGGGGCTGTGGGGGGTAGGCGTGTGCGCGATGATCCTGCTCTTCCTGCTGGCAGCGTCGCTTTTCCAGCCACCGGGGCTGCGCCGCGCGGTCGTGCTCTTCATCGTGACCTACTGCCTGATCGCCTCCTTCACCGAGGACGCCTTCACCGATGTCTCGACGTATCTCCTGCACCTCTTCGTGGCCGCCTCGCTCCTCGTCTAGTGCCCAGGCGGCAGGCGCGACCTGCCGCCCGAGGCTAGGGCACCGGGTGCGCGATGGCGAACCGGTAGATGTCCAGCAGTTCCGCCAGGCTGCGCTCAGGGTCGAATCGCTGCTCATAGGTCTTGCGGCCCTGCTCGCCGTAGACCAGGTACTGCTCCGGGTTCCGCTGCACATCGGCGATGGCCCGCCCGAGCGCGTCCGGGTCACTTGGGGCAAACAGCGCGCCATCCACCCCGGCGGTGATGAGCTCAGTGAACGACCCGTGGGCCGCCGCGACCGGCGGCACCCCTGCGGCCATGGCCTCCACCGCGACAAGGCCGAACGTCTCCTCCCACGTGGACGGAAGCAAGACCGCCCGCGCCCGTGCGATGAGGTCCGCGCACTCCGTTCTGCTCAGCGTCCCGAGCAGGGCCACCGACGGCCGGGTCGCCGCCCAGCCCGCCATCTCCTGTTCAAGCGGTCCGCCGCCCGCGATCAGCAGCCTCAGTCCTGGCTCGCCCGAGTCGGCGAGGTAACGGTCCCAGCCGGCCATCAGCAGGCGCGCGCCCTTGGGCTCGTCGAGACGCCCGGCGTAGACCACCACGTCCTCCGGCGGCGTGCCGCGGACAGTGAGTTCCCGGCTGGGGATGAAGTTGTACCTGACGAACGTCCGGTCCTCAGGCAGGCCGAATCCGCGCAGTAGGTCACGCTGCGATGCCGATATCAGGATGTAGGCCGCCACCAGGGATCGCCACGCCCGCCGGTGCACGGTCATGCCGATCGCCACTGGCGTGGTGGCCGCGGACGAGTCGCGGTAGCACCCATGCCGCACCGACCTGAGCGGGAGGCCGTCAGCGCACTCGTGGCAGATGGCACCGTTACGGAAGAAAGCGCCGTTCGCGCAGGCCAGCTTGTAGTTGTGGATGGTCGCGACCACCGGAACACCCGCGTCCCTGCAGGCATGGATGACCGCCCCGCTCAGCAGCGGGAACGTGTTGTGGAGGTGCACCACCTCGGGTCGGCGCTCGCGTAGCGCGGCCCTGAGGTCCCGTGCGGCCTCCCAGTTCCAGATGGTCCGGGCCGGGAGCGAGGCCTTCTTTGCCAGCGACCACTGGCTGATCTCATCGCTCTCGCGGGTGAACCGGATCACCTCATGCCCAAGGGCGGCGAGCGCGTCCCCCTCTTGCTCGACGACGCGGTTCTCCCCACTGGGGGCGGCGGAGCGATAGCGGTTGTGGACAAGCAGGATCCTCATCCGGATGTGTCACCTCAGGTGCTCGTCGCGTGGCGCGCCCACGTCGTTGACTAGAGAGCCGTCGTTGACTAGAGAGCCGCCAGCCCGGCCGTGATACCGCGGCGGCGGGCGGACGGCGAACCCACGCCCGCGCCGAGGCTACTTGACCGCCCCTGCCTCTTCTTGCTGATGGCCCTGCTGGCGGTCGCACTGATGGCGCTGGCGGCGGTGGGCCGCAGGGTGGCGCCCCGGGCCCTCGTTCCCTGACGGCGGCCACAGCCAGCTCGGGACCGGGAGGCGCCCCGAGTCCACGATCGCCACGCGCAGCAGCCACCAGGAGTAGAGCGCGGTCATCCACGCCCCGGCGGCGACGAGGTACAGCGTGCCGTACACGCCCCACAGGAGAGCGCCGACGACGGCGAGCGGAACCATGACCAGTGAGGCGACCATCGCGGAGCGCAGGCTACGGCGGGAGGCGCCGAGCGCGTGCATGCCGATGCCCGAGCCAGCCGCGCTGGTGGCCCCCATGACCACGAGGACCGTCGGCGGGACCAGCGGGTAGGCCGCCTTCCATATCGAGCCGAGCAGCAGGTGGCCAACGCCGAGGGGCATCGTGACCAGCAGCATCACCCCCCATGCCGCCGCCGCCACGGAAAGCCCGGCACTTACAGCCAGGCAGAACAGGGGCAATCGCCGGGGCGAGTTCCGCAGGATCTGGGCGGCCTCGGGGATCGTGATCATGCCCATCCCGAAGAGGATGATCTTGAACGGTCCCATCAGCACGGTGGCGGCCTGCATGTCGCCGACTGCCGCGAGGCCGAGGATCGACGACGCGATGTAGCTTCGCGTGGTGTCGGCCGCGTTGGCGCCGGTGTTCTCGATCAGGTACCGGGGGCCAAGGTCTCGATGCAGGACCAGCCAGACCGTCGCGCCCACCAGGCCAGGCACGACGCGAGCCTGGAACGCGCCCAGGATGGCCCCGCCGTAGGCGCCGGCCCCCCACGCGATCATGAACCAGAACACAGTCGCGTGGCCGGTGTCCTTCATGAGCAGCAGGAGCGGGACCTGGACGACCGCCCAGAACGTGTCGTTGATGAACGCGTGGTGACCGCGTCCCAGCGCGAAGAAGCAGTATCGCCAGCTATCTTGCAGGAGCAGGCCAGGCAGCATCAGGCCCAGGCCGAGGAAGGCCAGCCCCGTCGTGCCCCTCACCAGTACCCCGGCGATCATCGCGAGGCTTCCGCATATCAGGCCCACGAGCAGCGCCGTTCCCGTGCACCCTCTGGTGGCCCGCCGCCAGCGGCGGATCTCGACCCCGCTGAACCGGACAAGCAGTGGCTCGATGGACAGGCCCCGCGACGCGTTGAGGGCGAACCCGTAAGTCAGGTAGGCCAGGCTGAAGGCGCCAAACTGCGTTGCCCCCAGGCTGCGCGCGACGTAGGCGCTGAGCAGGAAGTTCGTCAGGCTGGACATGGCCTGGTCGGTGATGCCCCAGGTCATGCGGCGGCCGATCCGGCGCACCTGGTGCCATGGGAGCGCCGCGCGAATCCTCTGGGCCGGCCCGGTCATCAGCTCGCCGCTCGCGCTGTTCGGAATTTCATCGTCCCCCAGCCCACCCGATGGCCCGTCGCCACGCAGCTGCCAAGAAATAAGAGCCAGCGGACAACATTCATGATACAGCTACCCGGTACGGGAAACCGGGGGCCGTAGTGAGCCGTAACGGCCCCAAGCCAGACGTATCATCGCCCTCGGCCTGGCGCTCCTATGGTGCGTGCCGCACAATCCTGAGCCAGCCAAGGGGCCGATGAGGCGTGATGCCTCCGGGGTGACCCGAGTCCTCATCATCGTGCAGAACCTGCCCGTCCCTTTCGACCGGCGGGTGTGGCTGGAGTGCCAGGCGCTCACCCGCCACGGCTACCGGGTTGCCGTGGTCTGCCCCAAGGGCAAGGGGGACCCGTCGCGAGAGGTAATCGAGGGCGTTGAGCTCTACAAGTACCGGCCCTACGCGCCCGGCGGGAGCAAGCTGAGCTTCGTCGCCGAGTACGCGTACTCGTTCACGGCGACGGCGTGGATGGCGTTCGTGGCGCGGTGGCGCGGCGGTTCGCGGCGCGGGCAGTTCGCGGTCATCCAGGCGTGCAACCCGCCGGACATCTTCTGGCCGCTGGCGCTGGCGTTCAAGGCCCTCGGGCAGAGCAGGTTCGTGTTCGACCACCATGACCTGTCCCCTGAACTCTTCGAGTCCCGCTTCGGAGGCCGCTCCCTGCCATATAAGGGACTGCGGTTCCTTGAGCGCCGAACGCACCGCACCGCGGACCACGTGATCTCCACCAACGAGTCCTACCGGCAGATCGCCATCAGCAGGAGCGGCAAGGACCCGGCGGACGTCACGGTAGTCCGCACCGGGCCGGACCCGGACAAGCTGAAGCGGAGCGACCCGGAGGACAGCCAGCGCCGGGGGCGCAAGTACCTGGCCGCCTACATCGGAGTGATGGGGCCTCAGGACGGCGTGGACATCGTCGTGCGGGCCGCCGCCGTGATCGTCAACGACCTGAAGCGGGAGGACATCGCGTTCACCCTCATCGGAAAGGGCGACTGCTTCGATGACCTTGTGGCGCTACGTGATGAGCTGAAGCTGAATGGCCACGTCGAGTTCACGGGCCGGGCACCGGACGAGCTGGTGAAGCAGGTTATGTCCACTGCGGACATCGGCTTGTCCCCGGACCCGATGAATCCGCTCAACGACGTGTCCACGATGAACAAGACGATGGAGTACATGGCCTTCCAGCTCCCTGTGGTGGCCTTCGACCTAAAGGAGACCAGGGTCTCGGCGGGCGACGCCGCCGTCTACGTTAAGCCGACCGGCGACCCCGGGCAAGACGCACGAGACTATGCCCGGGCCATCGTCGACCTCGCCGACAACGCCGAGGAGCGAGCGCGCATGGGCAAGCTGGGCCGGATCCGCGTCGAGGAGGAGCTCGCCTGGCCGCACCAGGAACGGGCCTACCTCAGCGTGTACAACCGGGTCGCGCCGCTCGCATCGAAGGGGAACTGAGCATGTGCGGCATCGCCGGCTGCTACCAGCAGGCTGATGGGCACAAGCTGGCCGATGTCATGACCGAGCGCATCGCCCACCGCGGGCCTGACTCGGGCGCCGTCTGGAGTCACGAGGACGAGCGGGCCGCGTTTCACCTGGGCCACCGGCGGCTTTCGATCATCGACCTGTCCACGTCGGCCAACCAGCCACTGGCCAAGGGCGGCCTCACACTTGTCTACAACGGGGAGCTTTACAACTTTCGCGAGCTGCGGGTCGAGCTGGAGAAGAAAGGCGCGACCTTCATCACCAACTCCGACACCGAGGTCGTCCTGGAGGCATGGCGGCACTGGGGGCCGGACGCCCTTGAGCGGTTCCGCGGCATGTTCGCGTTCGCGATCGCCGACACCAGGACCGGCGAGCTCGTCCTGGCGCGGGACCCGCTCGGCATAAAGCCGCTGCTGTACATCCGGCGCGGGGAGGGGATCGTGTTCGCCTCCGAGCTCAAGGCGCTGCTCGCCGCCATCGGCCCGGAGCTGAAGATCGAGCCGGGCGCCATGGTCGCGTCCATGCTCTATTACTGGGTTCCTGAGCAGCGCTGCTCGGTCCAGGGCGTCCGCAAGCTGCCTGCGGGCAGCTGGGCGATCTTCCGCCGGGATGGCACGCATGAGGAGCACCAGTACTGGCGGGTGCAAGACGTGGCGCGGGACGCCGCGCTGGGGTCGGCGGCCGACCTGCGGGCGGTCATCTCGCAGAGCGTTACCGCGCACCTGATCGCCGATGTCCCAGTGTCGAGCTTCCTGTCCGGAGGACTTGACTCGAGCATCATCACCGTGCTCGCCCATCAGCAGGCCGCCAGCGTGGACGCGTACACGATCACCTTCCGGCCGGAAGACCAGAAGCTGGAGGCAATGCCGGATGACGCAATCTACGCGCGGAAGGTTGCCCGGCAGTTCGGGATTAACCTGCACGAGATCGAGATCTCCCCGGACATCGTCGACATGCTTCCGAAAATGGTTGACATCCTCGATGAGCCGATCGGCGATCCGGCGGCGATCAACACCTTCCTGATGTGCCAGGCGGCCCGTGAGCGCGGCGTCAAGGTCATGCTGTCAGGGATGGGCGCGGACGAGCTCTTCGGCGGCTACCGCAAGCACCTGGCCTGCCAGGTGGCCAGCCGGTACGACGCGCTTCCCGGGATCGTCAAGGCACCGGCGCGGGCGGCGGTCCGCGCGATGCCGGTGTCCATCGGGAACCGGGGACTGCGCTACCCGCGGTGGGCCAAGAGGTTCATGACCTTCGCCGAGCTTCCCGAGGAGGCCCGGTTCCGGCGCAGCTACACGCTGTACGATCCCGCGGACCTGACCGCGCTGGTCGGGCCCGACCTGGCGGGCAGTGTCGAGGCCGTCGTTGGCGAGCATGCCGCGGTCTACGCCGACAACGAGCTTGACGATGAGGTCAACCGGATGTGCCTGGCCGATACGCGGCTATTCATGGCCGGGCTCAACTTGACCTACACGGACCGAGCAAGCATGGCCGCCTCGGTGGAGGTGCGCACGCCATTCGTGGACCTGATCGTGGCCCGGGCCGCGTTCTCCATCCGGGGCACTGACAAGATCCGGGGAAAGACGTCGAAGGCAGCACTCAAGGACGCCGCCGAGGACTGGCTCCCGCACGAGATCGTGCACCGGCCGAAGGCCTCGTTCGGCGCGCCGCTGCGCGCCTGGATCCGCAATGACCTGCGTGAGCTCATTGGCGACGTGCTCGTCGGCGGCGAGCTCACGCAACTCGGCATGCTCCGCAGGGACCGGGTGCAGGGCCTGATCGCCGATGAGCAGGCAGGCCGCGAGGACTACGCCAAGCAGATCTGGCAGCTGCTGTCGATGGAGTTGTGGTACCGCCAGGTACGCGCCGCGGGCGTCGGTTCATAGCCACCACCTGTCCGCGCGACAGCTGAGAATTGACTAATAAGGGAATCGCATAAATGAAGCAGGTTGCACAGAACTACAAGTCCGGAGAGCTTGCCGTCCTTGACGTGCCCGCACCGACTTGCCGTCCCGGCGGCGTCCTCGTGCGGTCGCTGTTCTCGCTGATCTCGACCGGCACTGAGATGATGAAGGTCTCCGAGGCGAGCATGTCGATGGTTGGCATGGCCCGGGCCCGGCCGGACCAGGTGCGCAAGGTCCTTGACCAGGTGCAGCAGCAGGGCGTGGTCACCACCTACAAGAAGGTGATGAACAAGCTCGACTCCTACACCCCGCTGGGCTACTCACTGTGCGGCGTCGTCACCGAGGTCGGGAAGGGCGCGGAGGAGTTCAAGGTCGGCCAGCTTGTCGCCTGCGCGGGGAACGAGCAGGCGCTGCACGCCGAGTACAACTTCGTCCCAGTCAACCTGTGCGCGGCCGTCCCGGACGGTGTCGCCCCTGAGCACGCCGCGTTCGCGACCGTGGCCGCGATCGCCATGCAGGGCGTGCGCCGGGGTGAGGTCCAGCTGGGCGAGACCGCCGTCGTGATCGGCCTGGGCCTGATCGGCCAGCTGGTGATTCGGCTGCTGGTGGCAGCCGGGGTCCAGACGGTGGGGATCGACCCGGTCGAGGTTCGGTGCCGCATGGCGGAGAAGGCAGGAGCGGCCCTGACCGGCTCCCCCGAGGAGCTCGACACCCTGGCCAGCGGGCTCGCCGCGATCACAGGCGGGCGCGGGGCCGACCACGTCTTCCTTGCCGCGGGCGGCCACACCAACGGCCCGGTCGAGATGGCGGCGAAGCTCGCCCGGGATCGCGCGCGGGTCATCGACATCGGCAAGATGAGGCTCGACCTGCCGTGGAATGCGTACTACGAGAAGGAGCTCGACGTCCGCTTCTCCCGGTCCTACGGGCCTGGCCGGTACGACGACCTGTACGAGCTTGAGGGCATCGACTACCCGGCCGGGTACGTCCGCTGGACCGAGAAGCGGAACCTGGAGTCCTTCCTGGAGTTGCTCGCCCGCAACTCCCTTGAAGTGGCCACCCTGATCGACGGCGTGTTCCCGTTCGGCCAGGCCGCCAAGGTCTACACCGACCTGAAGGATGGAACGCTCAAGGCCGTCGGCGTTCTGCTGGAATACGAGCAGCCCGGGCCGGACGCTGCGCTGCCCGCGACGAGCATCGTCTTGCCCGGCGCGAAGGGCGCTGCCGTCCGCCCGGCCGACAAGCAGAAGTCCGAGGTCCGCATCGGGTTCGTCGGGGCGGGCAACTACGCCTCGAGCATGCTCTTGCCGCACCTGGCCAGCCTGCCCGCCGCCAAGCTAGCGCACGTCACCACGACCAAGTCGCTGTCGGCCGTCAACGCGCAGAGGAAGTTCGGCTTCACCGCCGCCTCGACTAATTCCGACGATGTATTCACCGACGAGAGCCTGGACGCGATCTTCATCGTGACCAGGCATGCCTCGCACGCGAGGCTGGTATGCCGGGCGCTGGAGACGGGCAAGGCCGTCTTCGTCGAGAAGCCGCTGGCGCTGACCCGCGAGGAGACCGACCAGATCGTCGCGGCGATCACCAAGACCGGCAACGACCGGCTGATGGTGGGCTTCAACCGCCGGTTCGCGCCGCTGCTGACCGCACTGCGCAAGGGCTTTGGTGGTGCCGCCGCCACGTCCAACGTCAGGTACCTGGTCAACGCCGGGCCGCTGGCGAAGGACAGCTGGTACCTCAACGAGGCGTCCGAGGGTTCGAGATTCACCGGTGAGGGCGGCCATTTCATCGACACGCTGGCCTGGTGGGCCGACAGCCTGCCCGAGGAGGTGTACGCGATCAAGGGCAGCGACAAGGGTGACGTGCAGGCCACCTTCAAGCTCACCAGCGGCGCCACCGGCACCATCTCCTACCTCACTGGCGGGAACGCGCGGTTCCCCAAGGAGACGCTGGACGTGACCGGCGGCGGGCGCAGTGCCCGCATGGACAACTTCCGCGGCGCGACGGTCTGGTCGGGTCGGGGCAAGGCCACCACCAAGGCGCGGGGCGGCCAGGACAAGGGCCAGCGCGGCGAGATGGAGCAGTTCGTCGAGGCCGTCAGGACCGGTGGCCCGATGCCGATCAGCCTGGCCTCGCTGCTCGCCACCACCAAGGCCACGATCGCCGTGGGCGAGAGCCTGTCCAGCGGAAAGGCAGAGCGCGTGTGAGTCCCGCGGTAACCCCATCCAAGCTGGGCTGGTACGCACGCAGGGCTAGCCGTATGTCGCCAGGCGAGGTCGCCTGGCGGGTCTGGGAGCAGGCGCTGCGGCAGGCCTGGTCGCGCAGGCAGGTGCGACCAGGCCGGGTGGACGGGCTGGCCGCGATCGCGGCTCCGTCCAGGCCAGGGGAGGAGCGCCGGTTCGCCTCGGTGCTGCCGCCGGATGCCGCGTCCGGGGTCCCGGCCGAGGCCAGCGCCGCCATCGTCGCGGCCGCGAACCGGATCATGAACGGCGAATGGGAGATGCTCGGCGTCCTGCGCATGGACATGAAGGAGCCCGACTGGTTCCTTGACCAGGCGACCGGCCGCCGCTCAGCCCCCAACGCCTACGCCTTCGGCATTGACCACCGCGACGAGGCCACAGTCGGGAACATCAAGTGCGTCTGGGAGCTCAGCCGGCTACAGCACCTCACGCTGCTGGCGACAGCCTGGTACCTGACCCGCGACGACACCTACGCGGTGCGCGTCGATGCGCAACTGCGCGCCTGGTGGCGGGACAACCCGTTCCTGTCCGGCGTCAACTGGACGAGCGGCATCGAGGTTGGCCTGCGCCTGATGAACTGGGCCTGGATCCGGCGGCTGCTCGACGAGTGGCCGGATGTGGCGAGCCTCTTCGAGGGCAACGACCTGGCGCTGCATCAACTGCGCTGGCACCAGCAGTACCTGGCGGCGTTCGAGAGCCGGGGGTCGTCGGCCAACAACCACCTGATCGCCGAGGCGGCCGGCCTGCTCGCCGCGAGCTGCGCCTTTCCTTGGTTCGCCGAGAGCGATCGCTGGAGGCGGCGCTCCCGCAGCCTCCTTGAGAAGTCGCTGCGCGACAACACCTTTCCTTCTGGTATCAACCGCGAGCTGGCGTCGGACTACCACGGCTTCGTCTTCGAGCTTGGCGTCTTCGCGGCGGTTGAGGCTTCCGCCGCCGGAGCGCCGGTCAGCGACGATTGCCAACGGCTGCTGTGTGGCATGGCGGACTGCATGGCCGCACTGGTGGACACCAGGCTGCGCCCGCCCCGCCAGGGGGACTCCGACGAGGGGCGCGTCGTGCTCCTTGACGCCCCTGAGCACAACCGGTGGCCCGCCTTGCTCTCGCTCGCGGCGGCGCTTTTCGGCCCGCTTGACTGGTGGCCGCAGGTGAGGCCGGATGCGGGCAGCGTGCTCGCGGTCGCGCTGACGGGCGGGGAAAGGGCGGTAGCCGGCCGCCCGGCCGCGCGGCCATCGAGATTCGCCGACGCCGGGATAGCAATTATCAGAACGAGCCCGTCCTCCTCGCCCGAGATATGGTGCCGGTGTGACGGCGGCCCCCACGGGTTCCTGTCGATCGCGGCGCACGCGCACGCTGACGCCCTGTCCGTTGAGGTCCGGTGCGACGGCGTGGACATCCTGGCGGACCCGGGCACCTACTGCTACCATGGCGAGCCCGAGTGGCGCTCCTACTTCCGCTCCACCCTGGGGCACAACACGGTGCAACTCGGCGGGCGTGACCAGTCCCAGCAGAGCGGACCGTTCATGTGGGCGCGGCAGGCGCGGACCCGCCAGATCCCTTTCTCAGGGCCGGAGACGGCCTGGACCGCCGAGCATGATGGATACGCCCTGCTGAATCCAGCGGCCCGGCATCGCCGGTCCGTGCGGCTCGACCAGGCGGGGCGGACCCTCGAGATCACCGACGTGATCGACCCAGGCGACGGGCACGATCTGCGGATGGCCCTCCACCTCGGGCCGGACGTCACGGCCGGCCTGGCTGGGGACGTCGCCACGCTGAGCTGGGCGGCGGCAGACGGCGGCGGGTCGGCGCGCCTGGAGTTGCCAGGCGTTCTCGACTGGAGCCTGCACCGGGGCGAGACTGACCCGATCCTCGGCTGGTACTCCGCCGGCCTCGGCGAGCGTGTTCCGGCCGTGACCCTATTGGGATATGGACGTTGCACGCCTGGCGCGGTGCTCATGACCCGACTAAGCTTTACGGGAAGCGAAATTTCGCTCGATTCTGCTGATTCACCCAAAGCCGTATCATTGGGTGCACCCGGAGCCAGGTGTGGAAAGGCCCCGGAGAATGACCCGGAGGCTAGATGAGCCAGCAGAACTTGGACCTTCGCCGGTCCGTCAACATTGTGCGCCGGCACAAGAGGCTATTCGGTGGCGTAACCGCTCTGGGGCTTCTCATTGGTGCCGCTTACGCGATTCTGTTTCCGCCGATGCTCACGAGCACGGCCCTGGTGGTGATAGCGCAGCCGGCTGCGCAGTCTGCCCAGGCGTCGTCGTCGTCCGTGTCGGGCACCGACCCGATCATCCAGACCCAGCTGGTCGTCGCGGCCAGCGCCCCCGTGCTGGCCGGGGCGCTGCCGCACGTTACCCCGGCCATGTCGCTCCAGGAGCTGGGCAACAGGATCTCCGTCGCGAGCGTGGACAGCAGCGACATCATCTCGATTAGCGCGACCGGCAAGAGCGCCTCGGAGGCGGAGGGCATCGCCAATGCCGTCGCGAACAGCTACATCGCCTACGTAGGCGGGCAGACCAACCCCGCGGTGCACGTGGTGGCCAAGGTGCTCGAGTCTGCGAGCACCGCGACTGGCCCCAAGCTGCCCGAGCAAGTGGTCATCTGGGCGGCGGTGGGCGCGCTTGGCGGCATGCTGGTCGGATTCGTCGTCTGCCTCGCGGTCGGGCGCGGTGACCGGCGGCTGGTGGCGCGGGACTCGATAGCGAACTCCATCGCGGCCCCTGTCCTGGTCTCCATCCCGGTTGAGCGCCCGACCGACCCCCCGGAGTGGGCGCGGCTGCTCGATAACTACGAGCCGGACTCCGTGCACGCCTACGGGTTGAGCAAGATGCTGCAACAACTCGGCGCGGGCGACTACAGGACAGCCGATAATGGGCGCGCGACCGGGTCCTCGCTCACCGTCGTGTCCCTCACCAATGACCCCACCGCGCTCGCCCTTGGCCCACAGCTCGCGGCCTTCGCCGCGGCCCAGGGCATACCGACGATCCTGGTCATGGGGCCACAGCAGGACGCCAACGTCACCTCCGCGCTGCGCACCGTCTGCGCGGCGCCAGCGCAATCGGCCGCAGGGCAGGGAAAGCCACTGCGCCTCGTGGTGGCCGAGGATGGCAGCCTGGGCGAGCTGCCCGCGGCGTTCATCGTCGTGGTCACTGTCGTCGATGGCCAGGGGCCGTCCATCCCCGAGCGGCTCAGGACCACCGCGACGGTGCTGGGGGTCTCGGCCGGCGGGGTAACCGCCGAGCAACTCGCGCGGGCCGCTACCGCCGCCGCCGCCGATGGGCGCGACATCCTAGGGATCCTCGTGGCGAACCCGGACCCGGATGACAAGACCACCGGCCGGATTCCTCGCCTGACACCGATGCGGCGCACGCTGCCGACGCGGGTAACCGGCCTGACAACGGAGGCCAGACAGTGACTGATCCACAACAGACCGTGTCGTGGCGCCGCGGCGACATCCAGGATGGCATTCTGGCCTTCGACGCGCCCGGCGACTTCCCCCTGCCGCCATCGGGGGGCGAGGCCACCGCGGGGCTCGTCAGCCTCGGGTACGTCTGGTCGGCGGTCCGGCGCGAGTGGCGCACCTGGTGCATACTGGCGGTCATCGGCCTGATCCTTGGTGGCGGGTACGCCGCTGCGAAGCCGCCTGCCTACTCGGCCACCACCACGGTCTTGGTCAACAACCTCAGTGACCCCCAGGGCACCCTGCTTGAGACGGACATCTCCCTGGCGCAGAGCGTGCCGGTGGCCTCGGCCGTCATCGCGCAGCTGGGGGAGCGGGGGCAGACCCCCGAGGGCTTCCTGGGGACGTACACCGCCGCGCTGGTGACCACGCAGGTGATGTCCATAACGGCGAAGGGGCCGACCGGAGGGGTGGCGCTGGCCCGGGCGGCGGCGGTTGCCCGGCAGTTCCTCGCCTTCCGCGGCCGCTACCTGCAAGAGCAGTACCAGGAGGAGAGCACAGGGCTCAACGAGCAGGTCAGTCAGGCCCAGCAACACCTCGACGCGGTGAACAAGCAGATCCAGCAGGTCTCGGCCCAGCCAAGCTCGTCGAGCCAGCAGGGTCAGCTCACCTCGCTGAAGGCCCAGCAGACCGATGCCACGGTCACGCTGGGCCAGGTGAAGCAGGACGTGGTCTCCACGCGATCACAGGACCAGACGAATCTGACGCAGGAGGTGCAGGGCAGTGAGGTACTGTCCCCGGCCGCACTGGGCAAGCGCTCGGTCCTGAAGACCGGGCTGCTGTACGGGGCCGGAGGGCTGGTCGGCGGCCTTGGCCTGGGCATCGCCATCGTCGCGATCGCGGCCATCACCTCGGACCGGCTGCGTCGCCGGGATGACATCGCCTACGCCTTGGGCGCGCCGGTCAGGCTCAGCCTCGGTCGGCTACGCAAGCGCCGATGGTCAGTGGACCTGCGGGGCAAGGCCGCCGCCGTGCGCCAGCGTGACATGGACCGCCTCGTACAGCACTTGCGCAATGCCGTGCCTGGGACCTCCGGCGTGCCCGCGGGACTGGCCGTGATAGCCACGGACGACACGCTCACTACGGCCCAGGCGGTCGTAGGGCTGGCTGGTGCGACCGCCAAGCGCAAGCGGGTCGTCCTGGCGGACCTTTCCTCCGGCCTGCAGGCGGCCAGCATTCTCGGGACCAGGAGTCCTGGCGTCACCCCGCTAGATCATGAGGGCGGCCGCATCCTGGTCGTTGTGCCGGCGGCCGCTGACGTCGCGCCAGTCGGGCCGCTGCGGAGCCACGCCGCCGCGGAGGGGCACGGACAGCCGGATGAGGCGGTGGCCGCCGCCTGCGCCCACGCCGATCTCGTGCTCTCGCTGGTAACCCTGGATCCCGCTTACGGTGGCGACCACCTCGGCACCTGGGCGACCGACGCGGTGGCGGTCGTCACCACCGGGCGGTCAACCGCGACCAGTATCCGCGCGGTCGGTGAGATGATCCGGCTGGCCGGGACACAAGTGCAGTCGGTGGTTGTGGTCGACGCCGATGACAGCGACGAGAGCCTCGGAGCGCTCGTGGGTGACAAGTAACCCCGTCGCTGGGGGAGGGGCGTGAGCGACATCGCCAGCCGCGAGGTTCCGATGACTGGCCGCCAAGGCGCCCGGGAGCGGCGTCGCCCTTCCCGCTGGTGGCGAGGGGTCCTCGCCACCACCGCAGGCTTCGCCCTGGCGTTCGCCGCCGCGACGTGGGGCCTGCTCGTATGGCCCGCGCAGGAGACACCCGAGCGAGTCAGCGCGATCGTGATGCTCGCGGGACCGGGCGTTCGCCTGCCGGTCGCACTGGAGCTGGCCGACGAGCACCGGGCACCAGTGCTCGTCGTCTCGCAGGGCAATGACGGGTACGGATCCCCGTGCCCGCCGCGGCCGCCGGGAGCGACGCTCATCTGCTTCGATCCCAATCCCGCCGACACCAGGGGCGAGGCGGAGTACATAGGGCGGCTGGCGAGGCAGTATCACTGGACCTCGCTGGTCGTCGTGGCCTCGCGCCCGCAGGCAACGCGTGCCCGCATACTCGTGGGACGCTGCTTCAGCGGCCCCGTCTACATCGCGACCGGACCACTACCGCTTCGAAGCTGGCCGTACCAGCTCGCTTACGGATGGGGGGCGCTGGTCAAGGCGCTGGCCTGGGACCGGGCGTGCTAGTGGTGTCAGCCTGCCGGCCCCAGCCAGGAAGCCCGCAGCTCAGCCCAGGAGGCTGAGAACGGACTCCAACGGGGGCGCCAGCCGGTCGCGGGCAGAGATGCCAGCGACGGGCAGCGGCCACGGAATATCAAGCTTCCGGTCGTCGTGGGCGATCGTCACGTCTTCCGACGGGTCGTGCTCACGATCGATCCGGTAGGACACGTCCGCTGGCTCGGTCAGCGCCTGGAACCCGTGCGCGCAGCCCGCCGGAATGTACAGCGAGGCCTGCTCGTCTCCGCGAAGCTCGAAGCTCTGCCAGTTCCGGTAGGTAGGAGAGCCTGGACGCAGGTCAACGACGACATCGAAGACCGCGCCGTAGGAGCAGCGCACCAGCTTCGCCTCACCGCGCCCGCCGCGCAGGTGCAGGCCACGGACCACGCCGCGGGCCGATCGGGAGATGCTGTCCTGGACGAAGGCGTCCGGATCGATCCCCGCCTCCCGGGCGATGCTGGCGTCGAACGTCCGGGAGAAGAATCCGCGCTCGTCCGTGTGCGGGGTCGGCTCGAACAGCAGCGCGCCCGTGATCCTCTTGACCGCAATGACCTTCACCGGGCCTCCTCCTTGCTGCGTTACCGCGGCTGAGCCGTCTTATCTTCCATGGCCCGCAGGCCCATGTCCCTGCAAGAGGGAGCACCGCAATAGCGGAGCACCGTAATCGGCCGGCTGATACGCGCCCGCGGTTGCACGTCTGTATCGGCGCGAGGCAGTGCAGCGGGGTGCCTGGGAGCGCTCAGGGGGATCAGCCGGCCTGCGTACTGCCCTGGTCCTGGCCGCAATCGCCGCGGCCGGCGCTTGCTAGCTGCTGCCAGGCCGCGCAGTCACGCCACCCGTCCCAGGTCATGACCGAGCCGAGTTGCCATCCCATGAACTGCCAGGGGCCGGTGTAGACGTTCGCCTCGAAGTGGTTGTCCTGGTCGAGGGAGATGCTGGTGGGCACGACGTCCGCCAGGTACGGGCTCCAGGACGGGTCGCTGCCATACTCGGAGAACACGCCGTTGAACCCGCAGGTATCCACTCCGTTCGGATTCATCGACTCCGCGCACGCCTTGCCGACGGCCTTCGGGCTGAAGGTGAACGTGTTGTGCTCGACTATGACGTTCTGCGTCTTCCACCGGCAGTCGCCGAAGTACGGCTGCACGGCGATGAGCCTGGCCTCGGCACACTTGGCGAGGTTGGCGACGGTCGGGTCAACCTCGGTGCAGACGCCGGAACTGCTGTTGTCCGGAGAGCCACAGAAGCGGTTGGAGTTCTCCCAGAGGATCACGCCGCCCCAGTTGTTGATGAAGTCGTTGTCCGCGATCAGGAGCCTGGTGTCGTACGCCGTGTGGACCCGGGTGTCGGACCCGGACTCCGAGATGTAGATGGCACTGGTCGGGAAGCCCGAGTTGTACGGCCCGCCCGCCAGGCCGTTGCCGATGAAGGTGTTCCGCTCGATCAGCGCGTTGTAGCTGATCTCGTACTGAAGCCCCACCGAGTAGTTGCCGGCGAAGTAATTGCCCTCGAACTCGAAGCCAGCGTTGTTCGTGTCCGCCCAGATGCCGACGCTGAGGTTGTTGACGATGTAGTTGTCGGTGACGGTGGCGCCCTTGGTGTACCAGAACTTCCCGCCGCCCGTGCAACCGCAGCCGTCCTCCTTGGCTTCCCAGTTGTAGGTGTCGTTGTGGCTGATCTCGGTGTGCGTGATCAGGATGTCGGTCGGCCCTGGCTCACCGGCGTAGGCGTTGAAGCCATACTGGCCGTTGTTTTCCAGGCAGTCATAGGAAAGGGTGTTGTAGCTGCCGAGCATCGTCCCGGCACCGGCGTTATCGTTGATAGTGGAGTGACTGACGGTCCAGTAGGACGCGGAATCCTGGTTGACCACGCCTTCTTGCTGGTTATCGCCTAGCCCCCCGTAGCCGAAGTGCTCGATCGTCAGGTACTCGATCGTGATGTGGGTGCTGTTGCCACCGAAGGCGTACCTGTTCTGCCAGCGGCCGTCGAGAACCGCGCCGGGCCCGCCGATGAACGTCGAGCCAGAGACCGGTTCGATCTGGTTGTACTGCCCCGTGCCGAGCGTGTGAGTGCCGGCCGCGAACCAGTATGTCGCCTGCCTGTCGAAGTCAAAATTCTCGTTGTCGCCGGTCGGCACGATAATTGCACCGGCGGGTGGCTTCTTCCCCGGGTTCCAGATGACCGACTTGTCGCCGCAGTTCTGCGCCGGCTTGGGCGCGCCCGTCGGCGGGGTCGCCTCGCTGGCCTTGTAGGTACCGCTGACCTCCCCGGTCGCCCCGCTGCGTGAGGCGATGGTCGCCCCGCTGTGAGAGGTGAAAGCGACCACGCCCGCGACCGCGATCGCCCCCGCGAGCACTACCGCGACGCCCCCCGCGACCACGTGGCCGACCCGCAGGCGCGATCGGCCCTGGCGACCGTACGCGGCCCCGCCACTGACCCCGCGATTATCGAACCTACTGCCGAGATATTGCCTTCCAGCTGGCCACCGCCCATGCCCCACCTGAATCCCCCCGCCGTATATGCCGTAATCGTAACATAACCCTTGATGTCCGATAAAGGCATCACGCCTGGCCGCCCTTGGGATCCATGGCCAGGACGCTTGCGATGTCCTTGGTTGCGTGCAATAAGGTCATCACAATATCTCGTAAATGGTCGCAGGGTGGCTTTCTCTTGCTCGAATAATTTCCTTCACCGCGCATATGGCAATCCAAGGATATGCCGCACTCAAGCTATTCTCCCATTCTGTGGGCAGCGAGTCAAGCCGCTTCTCGGGCACCGCTAGCTCCATTTGCCTGCCATTTTGAAAACCAGCCATCCCGGGCCAATGGGTGAATAACCGTGGCCGCGGTGCGGTTCGGCTGTCCGGCCGCTCAGGGCGGCCCGACGGCGCTGGCGCGCCCGGCTCCCCATGACATCACGGCGTCCGGAGGGCTGCGAGGCGGGCAACACCGGCCCCATGTCGGCGTGCCCCCGCACGCTGCCGCGCGGGTCTCCGTTAGGCTCCTATACCAAGAAGATAAGGCGCATTTGACAGGCAAGGAGCCGGCGACGTGGCATCCATCGAGATGGTGCAGGCAAGGCAGATCCTCGACTCCAGGGGCAACCCGACCCTTGAGGTGGAGGTCGTACTCGACGACGGCTCCCACGGCCGCGCGGGCGTGCCGAGCGGCGCGTCGACCGGCGCCTTCGAGGCCGTCGAACTGCGCGACGGTGGCAGCGAGTATGGCGGCAAGGCGGTAACCAGGGCCGTCGACGGCCTGTCCGACGACGAGTTCCTTGACGCGATCCTGGGCCACGAGGCCGATGACCAGCGCCTGGTGGACCAGGCCCTGATCGACTACGACGGGACGCCGACCAAGTCGCGCATCGGTGCCAACGCCATCGTCGGCGTCTCCATGGCCGTCGCCCGCGCCGCGGCGGACTCGGCCGGCCTGCAGCTGTTCCGCTACATCGGCGGGCCCAACGCGCACGTGCTGCCCGTTCCGATGATGAACATCCTGAACGGCGGCGCGCACGCCGACAACAACGTGGACATCCAGGAGTTCATGATCGCGCCGATCGGCGCGCCGACCTACTCTGAGGCACTGCGCTGGGGCGCCGAGACCTACCACGCGCTCAAGTCCGTGCTCAAGCAGCAGGGCCTTTCCACTGGCGTTGGCGACGAGGGCGGCTTCGCCCCGGACCTGGACAGCAACCGGTCCGCCCTGGACTTCATCGTGTCGGCCATCGGCAAGGCGGGCTTCACCCCGGGCCGCGACATCGCCCTGGCGGTGGACGCGGCGGCGACCGAGTTCTACTCCGATGGCGGCTACCTGTTCGAGGGCAGGAAGCTGTCCGCCGAGGAGCTGACCGCCACCTACAGCGAGTGGGTCGGCGCCTACCCGCTGGTCTCGCTGGAGGACCCGCTGTCCGAGGAGGACTGGGCCGGGTGGCAGGCGCTCACCGCCGAGCTTGGCCACCGGGTCCAGGTCGTCGGCGACGACCTGTTCGTCACCAACCCGGAGCGGCTGCGCCGGGGCATCGGCGAGAAGTCGGCCAACGCGCTGCTGGTCAAGGTCAACCAGATCGGGACGATCACTGAGACCCTGGACGCGGTCAGCCTCGCGCAGCGCGCCGGGTACGCCTGCATGATCAGCCACCGGTCCGGAGAGACCGACGACACGTTCATCGCCGACCTCGCGGTGGCGACCAACGCGGGGCAGCTCAAGACCGGCGCCCCGGCGCGCGGCGAGCGGGTCGCGAAGTACAACCAGCTGCTGCGGATCGAGGAGCACCTCGGTGACGCCGCGGTGTACGCGGGCGCGTCCGCGTTCCCGAGGTTCTCCGCCTCCTGACCGTGGCCCAGCCGACGAGCCCAGCCAACCCCCGGGGAGAGGGATCGCTTCCCGGGGGTGGCTCCCCCGCGCCCTCAGGTCCCCACCCGCCGGGGCACGCCGCCGCCCTCGCGGCGACCGCGCGCTCGACCCGGCTGACCGGCCGGGCGGCGGTCCTGGCCGTGGTGATCTGCGCGATCGCGCTGAGCCTGGCCTACCCGGTGCGGGAGTACATCGCGCAGCGGCAGCAGATCGACCAGCTGCTGGCCCAGCGGCAGCAGATGTCGGCACAGGTCAATGCGCTCCAGCAAGAGGCGAACCGGCTGGGGCAGACGAGCTACATCGAGCAGCAGGCCGAGGCTCGGCTTGGCCTGTGCTTCCCCGACGAGGAGTGCTTCGAGGTCATCAACGGCCACCCGCCGTCGCGGGCCGTGGCGGCCAAGCCGCCGCAGGATCCCTGGTACGCGAAGCTGTGGCAGTCGGTGCAGCAGGCCAACCAGGGGTCGCCGCGGTGACTGGCGCGCAAGGCCGCCCGCCCGCTTCCCCGATAGCCCCTGGTGACGTGGCCGCCATCGCCGAGCAGCTGGGCCGGGAGCCGCGGGGCCTGCGCGCGGTGGCGCACCGCTGCCTATGCGGGCTGCCTGACGTGGTGGAGACCGCACCGAGGCTGCCCGACGGCACGCCGTTCCCGACGCTGTACTACCTGACCTGCCCGCGGGCCACCGCCGCCATCAGCGGCCTAGAGGCCAGCGGCCTGATGCGGGAGATGACGGGGCGGCTAGCCGACGAGGCCAGCCGCGCCGCCTACCGGCGGGCACACCAGGACTACCTCACCCGGCGAGACACTGCCGCCGACGAGGCCGGCCTGGCCCGCCTTCCAGCGGGCACGCAAAGCGCGGGCGGCATGCCCGAGCGGGTCAAGTGCCTGCACGCCCTGGTCGCGCACGAGCTCGCCGTGCCCGGCGCGAACCCGTTCGGCCGCGAGGCCGTCGACGCTATCGGCCAGTGGTGGTCCAAGGGACCATGCGTCCACCCGGAGGAGCCCCAGTGACGTCGCGGACAGTGGCCGCCATTGATTGCGGGACGAACTCTATTCGCCTGCTAATTTGTGACCTCGATCCAGAACGATCCCGCCTTACGGATCTGGCCAGGGAAATGCGGATAGTGCGGCTGGGCGAGGGTGTGGACCACACGGGGCGTCTCGCGCCAGCGGCACTGGACCGGACGATGGCCGCGCTCGGCGAGTACGCCGAGATGATCAGCCGGCTGGCGCCCGGCGCGCTGCGGGCACAGGCCGTGCGCATGGTGGCCACCAGCGCCACCAGGGACGCCGAGAACTCGCAGGAGTTCACCCGCCGCGTCAAGGAAGTGCTCGGAATTACCCCGGAGGTGGTGACCGGCCAGGAGGAGGCGAGGCTCTCCTTCACCGGCGCCACCGGTGAGCTCGGCGGGGCGTTCGCGCCTTACCTCGTCAGCGACATCGGCGGTGGCTCCACCGAGCTCGTCCTCGGCGACGCCTCGGGGGTCCGCGGGGGGCGGTCGGTCAACATCGGGTGCGTCCGGATGACCGAGCGGCACCTGCACAGCGATCCGCCGACGCCGGGCGAGGTGGCGGCCGCGACCGCTGACATCGAGGCGGCCCTCGACGACGCGGCGCGCGGCAACTTCGGGGCCGGCCAGCCGGCCGGCCGGGCCAGGACGCTGATCGGGCTGGCCGGCTCCGTGACCACGGTCGCGGCCATCGCCCTTGGCCTGGCGCAGTACGACTCACAGCGCATCCACCACTCGCGCGTCAGCGCGGCCCAGGTGCACGACATCTGCCTGCGACTGCTCGGGCAGACGCGGGCGCAACGGGCGGCGATCGGGGCCATGCACCCCGGCCGGGTGGACGTGATCGGCGCCGGCGCCCTGATCCTCGACCGGATCGTGGCGAAGTACGAATTCGACGAGGTGCTGGTCAGCGAGCATGACATCCTGGATGGCATCGCCTGGTCCCTGGCGACGTGAGCATGGGTGAGCCTTTTGTCCCGCCGGGAACGGGCTGGCCAGAGGATCCCGCCCGCCCGCAGACGCCGGTGGCTCATGACGCGGGTGAGGTCGCGGCCCTGGCCGTGAGCGCTGGCAGCCTTGCCGAGCTCACCGCCAGGCAGTCCGTCTGCCGGGCCTGCTCGCGCCTGGTCGCCTGGCGTGAGGACGTCGCCATCACCCGCCGTAAGTCCTTCTCCGATGAGCGCTACTGGGGACGGCCCGTATCCGGCTGGGGTGAGGAGGCGGCGCGGATCCTTATCGTCGGGCTCGCCCCGGCCGCGCACGGCGGGAACAGGACCGGCCGGATCTTCACCGGGGACCGCAGCGGCGACTTCCTGTTCGCGGCCCTGCACCGGCAGGGCCTGGCCGCACAGGAGACGAGCGTCCGCGCGGGGGATGGGCAGCGGCTGATCGGGACCCGGATGGCCGCGGCGGTTCGCTGCGCCCCGCCGGGCAACAAGCCGACCCCGGATGAGCGCGACCACTGCGCACCCTGGCTCGCGGCCGAGCTTGCCCAGCTCGCTGGAACCCTCAGGGTGATCATCTGCCTCGGCGGATTCGCCTGGCAGGCTTTGTGGGCGCCGCTAGCCGCCGCGGGGTGGCAGGCTCCCCGCCCCCGCCCGGCGTTCGCCCACGCGGCCGAGGTCGTGCTGCCGCCACCGGTGCATGGCCCCGCAAGCGCCCGGGAGCCGCTGCTGGTGCTCGGCTGCTACCACCCGAGCCAGCAGAACACCTTCACCGGTCGCGTTACGCCGGAAATGATCGATTTTGTCCTTATTCGGGCACGGGAATTCTCCGGGTATCGGCCATAGCCGGGTATCTGTGCGGACTCGGCTGAATTCTGCATGCGGGCAAATCCGAATTTAGGGGTACCCTTAGTGTGCCCCCGTAGCCCAGAGGGAAGAGGCCGACCTCCTAAAAGGGTCCGCAGTGTCGGTTCGAGTCCGACCGGGGGTACCACGCATGCCGGTCAGCCGCATCGTTCGTTCCGATGCATTTGCAAAGGAACCTGCAGACGCACGCTCGCTGCCCGGGCCCCACCCTGAATTAACGATTTACCGGCCACGTTCGCCGGTCACTCTCAGTTGAAATAATTGTGGGCAGCTTCACGCACTGTTAACTAATCTAAAGTCATTCTAGGGTGGAGGCGAATGGGCGAATTCGGAGTACCATATGGATGCCCCCGTAGCCCAAGAGGGAAGAGGCCGACCCCCTAAAAGGGTCCCCAGTGTCGGTTCGAGTCCGACCGGGGGTATTCAGCATTTGCAACTGCACCAGCCGCTAGCAATTGCATTTGCACGGATCGGCAGGGAAGCTGTCAGGCAGAGGGAGGAGGGGCCACGGGGAACTCAGGCAGCGGCGGGAACTGCGGCGGGGAACTCACGCGGAGTGGGCCTGGGGCAGAGGGGGACTCCGGAATCGCCATCCCGGTAGGCGCAGGCGGGGTCGCTACCCGCCGAAGAGGCGCAAGCGCCGTCGGATCTCGTACTCGTGAACGATCGCGGCCGCGTAGCGGTCGCAGATCCCGTGCTCGTCAGCGAGCCAGTTGACCCGCTCTTCCCGGCGCAGGAACGCCGGCCCGGACTCCAAGTGGGCGAACCACTCGGCCAGCTCGCGCCCCGTCTGGAACGGGATGCGAGCGATCAGGCTCTTGTGCATGTCTGGCGAGTGCGTCAGCGACATTGGCACCTCCACGGGAAGCCGCTTTCTGTTGAGACTGCACCATGCGAGCTCGCCTGGCAACCCCCCGGATGCAACCATCCTGTTATGTCTAGTTTGGCGAGCCGTTGCTGACCGGCAGCACAAGCGTGACCTTCGCTGCTGCTCCCGCGGCGACTGCCCGCCGCAGCGGGCAGTCGCTCGGGTGCGGGGCTGGCTAGCTGAGGCGCTCGAGGATGAGCGCCATGCCCTGGCCGCCGCCTACGCACATCGTCTCGAGGCCGATCGACTTGTCGTGGAAGGCCAGGCTGTTGACCAGGGTGGAGGTGATGCGGGCCCCGGTCATGCCGAACGGGTGCCCGACCGCGATCGCCCCGCCGTTCACGTTCAGCTTGTCCAGCTCGATGCCGAGGTCACGGTAGGACGGGATGACCTGCGCGGCGAACGCCTCATTGATCTCCACCAGGTCCACGTCGGCGATGGACATCCCGGCCCGGCGCAGCGCCTTGCGCGACGCCTCGACCGGGCCGAGGCCCATGATCTCGGGCGACAGGGCGCTGACCCCGGTTGACACGATCCTGGCCAGCGGCGTGAGGCCCAGTTCCGCCGCCTTGGTGTCGCTCATGATCACGACCGCCGCCGCACCGTCGTTCAGCGGGCAGCAGTTTCCCGCCGTGACGGTCCCGTTCTGGCGGAAGGCGGGCTTCAGGCCCGCCACCTTCTCCAGCGTGGTGCCCGGCCGCGGCCCGTCGTCGGTGGACACCACGGTGCCGTCGGGCAGCGTGACGGGCGTGATGTCCCGCTGCCAGAAGCCGTTGGCCAGGCCCTTCTCCGCCAGGTTCTGCGAGCGGACGCCGAACTCGTCCTGCTCGGCGCGGGTGATGCCGCGCAGCGCCGCCACGTTCTCCGCCGTCTGGCCCATCGCTATGTAGATGTCAGGAAGCGCCCCGTCCTCGCGCGGGTCATGCCAGGACGCGGGGGTGCCGGCGTCGGCTGCCGCCGCCTGGCCGGTGCGTTCTGCCGCGGTGGAGAACAGCGGGTTGACTGCCTCCCTGGGGTCGCTCGTGCCATGGACGGTGCGGGACACGCATTCCACGCCGGCCGAGACGAAGACATCACCCTCGCCGGCCTTGATCGCGTGGAAGGCCATCCGGGTGGTCTGCAGGGAGGACGAGCAGTACCGGTTGACGGTGGTGCCAGGGACGTTGTCGTAGCCGAGCAGCACGGTCACCACCCGGGCCAGGTTGAAGCCCTGCTCACCGCCGGGAAGGCCGCAGCCGAGGATCAGGTCATCGATGTCGGCCGGGTCAAGTTCCGGGACCTTGGCCAGCGCCGCCCGTACCATTTGCACGGTTAGGTCGTCGGGCCGGATCGAGGCGAGCGATCCCTTGAAGGCCCGGCCGATCGGGGAACGGGCGGTGGCAACGATGACAGCTTCCGGCATGGCGGGTTCACTCCTCGCGTGTTGCGGTGGTGTTATCCCCAGCGTAAGCCTTGGACCGATAGCTTCTACATCATGCAGGTGTATGACTCACTTACCGAGGTCATGGGTGGGACGCCGCTGATCCGGCTGCGCTCGGTGACCCGCGGTGTCGTCCAGTCGGGCGAAGATAAACATGCTGACGTGCTCGCCAAGGTCGAGTACCTGAACCCGGGCGGCTCGGTGAAGGACCGGATCGCGCTGCGGATGGTGCTGGCCGCCGAGCGGTCAGGTGCACTGCCGCCGGGCGGCGTGATCGTGGAGCCAACCTCGGGCAACACCGGGGTCGGGCTGGCGATCGTTGCCCAGGAACGCGGCTACAGTTGCATCTTCACCTGCCCGGACAAGGTGGCGCAGGACAAGATCAACGTCCTGCGCGCCTACGGGGCGCAGGTGGTTGTCTGCCCCGGCGCGGTACCGCCGGAGCACCCAGAGTCCTATTACAGCGTCGCCAAGCGACTGGCCCACACCACGCCGGGCGCATGGCAGCCAGACCAGTACGCCAACCCGGAGAACCCGCTGGCGCACTATTACTCGACCGGGCCGGAGATCTGGGCGCAGACCGACGGCCGGGTGACCCACTTCGTGGCGGGCATCGGCACCGGCGGCACCATCTCAGGCACCGGCAAGTACCTCAAGGAAGCCTCAGGCGGGCGGGTGCGGGTCATCGGCGCCGACCCCCAGGGATCGGTGTACTCGGGCGGCAGCGGACGGCCTTACCTGGTCGAGGGGGTCGGCGAGGACATCTGGCCGGCCACCTACGACGGGTCCGTGGTGGACGAGGTGATCGCGGTCTCTGACGCCGAGTCGTTCCGCATGACGCGGCGACTGGCCCGGGAGGAGGCGCTGCTTGTCGGCGGCTCCTGCGGGCTGGCGGTGGTGGCCGGGCTGACGGTGGCCGCCTCGGCGCCGCCCGATTCTGTCATCGTGGTCCTGCTGCCCGACGGCGGGCGCGGGTACATGTCGAAGATCTTCAACGACGAGTGGATGGAGGACTACGGCTTCCTGACCTGTACCTCCTCCGAGCCCACGGTGGCCGATGTCATCGCCACCCTGCACCGGGCCCCGGGACTGCCGACCCTGGTGCACGTCCATCCCGAGGAGACTGTGGCGGCGGCCGTCGCGCTGCTGCGCGAGTACAACGTCTCGCAACTGCCCGTCGTGCGCGAGGAACCGCCGCTGATGGCAGCCGAGGTGGCCGGATCGGTCGCCGAGCGGGACCTGCTCGACGCGCTGGTGACCGGCCGGGCCCGGCCGCAGGACCCAGTGATCGACCACATGTCGCCGCCGCTGCCGCTCATCGGCTCCGGTGAGTCGGTGACGGCGGCCGCTACCGTACTCGAGCGGTCCGGCGCCGCCCTCGTGCACGTCGAGGGCAAGCCGACCGGGATCGTGACCCGCCAGGACCTATTGGCCTTCTTCGCCGGTAAAGGGGTAACAGATGACTGAGTCCGACTTCGGCTTCGAGACGCTGGCCATTCACGCTGGGCAAGAGCCCGACCCGATCACCGGGGCGGTCATCCCGCCGATCTACCAGACATCCACCTACGCGCAGGACGGCGTCGGCGGGACGCGGGGTGGCTATGAGTACTCGCGCACCGCTAACCCGACCAGGACCGCGCTGGAAGAGTGCCTGGCCGCGCTGGAGGGTGACGGCCCCGACAGTGGCGCCCAGGCCTACGCCTTCGCGTCGGGCATGGCGGCGGAGGACTGCCTGCTGCGGGTCCTGTGCCGTCCTGGCGACCACGTGCTCATCCCCTCCGATGCCTACGGCGGCACGTTCCGGCTGTTCGACAAGGTGCTGCGCCGCTGGGGCGTCAGCTACGCCACCGTGCCGCTGCACGACATCGACGCAGTCGTCGCCACACTGGACGGCGCGGCGCGGTCCGGGCGGCCCGCCCGGCTGGTCTGGGCCGAGTCGCCGACCAACCCGCTGCTCTCGGTCCCGGACCTGAGCGCGCTGGCCTCGGTCGCCCACGAGCACCGGGCGCTGCTCGTGGCGGACAACACCTTCGCCTCGCCGTACCTGCAGCGCCCGCTGGCCCTCGGGGCCGACGTTGTCGTGCACTCGACCACCAAGTACATGGGCGGCCATTCCGACGTGGTGGGCGGAGCGCTGGTCGTGACCGACCCGCAGGTAGCCCAGGAGGTGGCGTTCACCAGGAACGCCACCGGCGGTGTGCCTGGCCCGTTCGACAGCTGGCTGACGCTGCGCGGCCTCAAGACGCTGGCCGTCCGGATGGACCGGCACTGCGCGAACGCCGAGCGGGTGGCGGAGATGCTGTCCGCTCATCCGGCGGTCTCGCAGGTGCTGTACCCGGGCCTGTCCTCGCACCCCACCCACGACGTGGCGGCCAAGCAGATGCGCGGCTACGGGGGCATGGTGTCGTTCCGGCTGGCTGGCGGCCGGGCGCAGGCGGTGGACGTATGCGGGAGGACCCGGCTCTTCACGCTGGGGGAGTCCCTGGGTGGTGTCGAGTCGCTGATCGAGCACCCGGCCCAGATGACCCACGCCTCTGCCGCCGGGTCGGCGCTTGAGGTGCCTGACGACCTGGTCAGGCTGTCGGTCGGGATCGAGGACCCCGGCGACCTGATCGCGGACCTCAAGCAGGCACTTGAGGCCGCTACCCGGTAGGGCAAGCAGGCAACGAGAAGGGCGACGTTAGGCCTGGGTGGCAGCGGTGGCCTGCGGCCCAGCGCCAACGGCGTCCGCGGTGACAGCGTCCCCGGTGGCAGCGTCGTCGGCGGCAGTGTCATCGGCGATGGCGGCCTCGGGGGCGACGTCCGTGGCGAGAGCCTGCGTGGCCGGGGTCCGCTCCGCCTCGCGGGCCTCCTCGGCCGCGAGCGACTGATAGCGCAGCGCGAACCAGGCGCCAATCATGAACGCGATGCCAAGGATGAAGCTGCCGACAACGCGGACGCTGTGGTGCTGCGCCGAGATCAGGTACTTGCCGGTCACGCCGAAGCAAACAAGCGCGAGCACCGCAAGGACGATCGTCGCCGCGATCCGTCCCGGTCCGAGCTTTTCGTCATCATTCGCGGGAACAGAAGGCTCTTTCATGGGCACAGAAGACACTGCAAAACTCCAAGAGAATCAGACGGCACCAAGACCCTAACTCATCGCCGTCCACGGGCGCTTCGGGTCCTCAGGAAGTCGCTAACGACATACTCGCCAAGGCGCTCAGGCGCGGCCCGCAGCACCCGTCCGCCGTTGCGCTTGGCGACGTTGTCCACGAACCGGCTGAGCCGCTCATCCTCGGCCAGCATGAAGATGTTGAGCGCGGCCTTGCGCCTAGTCATCTTATCGACCTCGGCTAGCGTCAGCGAGACCGTCTCCGGTGACGGCGGCCAGTCGAAGAAGGGCTGCCCGTTGCGCTGCAGGTGAGCCGTGGGCTCGCCGTCGGTCACGATCAGCACGACCGGGTCGTGGTCGGGGTGCTTGTCCAGGTGCCGGCCGGCCAGCATGAGGGCGTGGTGCAGGTTCGTGCCCTGGACCATGTGCCAGCCAAGCCCGGCGAGCTCGGTCTCCCGCAGCTCGCGGGCGTAGTCGGAGAACCCGACCACCTGGATCGCATCCTGCGGGTACTTGCTGCGCAGCAGGGCGTGCAGGGCCAGGGCGGTCTGCTTGGCCACCGCCCAGGTGCCGCGCAGCGCCATCGAGTAGGACAGGTCAACCAGCAGGCACACTGCCGCGGCGCTGCGTCGCTCGGTCTCCGCGACCTGGAAGTCCTGCGGTGAGAGCCTGACCCGGCCCCGCGTCTGCGCGGCCGCTCCGCGCAGCAGGGCGGAGCGCACCGTGGCCGGGACGTCGATCGGCTGCTCGTCGCCGAACTCCCACTCCCGTGTCGCCCCGGTCAGCTCGCCCGCCTGGCCGGCGTCCTGCCGGTCGTGGTCGCCGTCGCGCCCGCTGCTGTCCAGGCCGGCGAACACGCGGCGCAGTGCCGTGTCGCCAAGCCGCCGCACCGCCTTGGGCGTGAGCTCGAGATTGCCGCCGCTGCGCGTCAGGTAGCCTTGCCGCTCCAGCTCGCGCTCGACCTGGCGGAGGGCCTCGATGTCGTCGACCGCCTGCCGGCCAAGGGCCCGCTGGACGGCCTCCTCGTCGATGTCGTCGAGTGAGGCGCCCGCGTAGTCCTGGGCGAGCGCGCCCTCCAGGTCGGCGAGGTCGGCCAGCTCAGCGACCGCGCTGGTGGCGTCGCCAAGCCCGAGCGGCTCGTCGCCCGACATCCGTACCCCGCGCTGTGGCCGGCCGAGCTCGGGCCTGCGGGCTTGCAGGGCGTCGGCCAGGCCCGCCATCTCGGCGGCAAGTCCGGCGTCCTCCATGGCCTGTGACATCAGGCCGGCCAGTTCCTCGCGCTGCTCGTCCGACAGCGAGGCCAGCAGCCGCTCGGCTGCCATCATCCGCCGGGTCAGCGAGTCGACAAGCTCCTCCAGGTCCTGGGGGCTGTCGGGGAACATGTCGCCGAACTCGGCCATGAAGCGGTCGAAATCCTCTTGGGTGTGCTGGCCGCGGGCGTCGTCGTTCAGCATCTGGGTCAGCTGCGAGAGCATGTCCCGCACCCGCTGCATGGCGGCCGGGTCCGGGTTCTGCAGTGCCTGCTTCATGCCGCGGAACTGGCTGTCGAGCACCTCGCGGCGCAGCAGGTCGCGCAGCTTGTCGAAGCTCTCGCGGGCCGCCTGTGACCGCCAGTCGTAGTCGGCCAGCTGCCTGATGGCCTGGGAGGTGTCGGCCGGGAGGTTGTCCAGGTCGGCCTCCCGCAGCCTGGCCTCGTCGCTGGGGTCAGGGAAGAGCTCGGCCCGCTCCTGCCCGATCGCCGTGTCGAGCAGCGCGCGGGCCTGCTCAAGCATGCCGTCAAGGCGCCCGCTGCGGCGCAGGTCCCGCTGCCTTTCACGAACCCGGCGAAGCATGTCTTCCAGGCCGCGCCGGTCGCTCCAGCCGCGCCGCAGCAGGTCCCGCAGCGCGTCAAGAGGCGACCCGCCGCCCAGGATCTGCTCGCCCATCTCGTCGAGTGCCTCGCGCACGTCATAGGGCGAGGACAACGGGTCAGGCCCGCCGTCGTAGGGCCCGTACCGGTAGTTGGCCATCGCTGTCGCCTCCAGCCCTTCATGGGATCGCGATCGGGGTCCGGGGGGGTCACCCTCCGGGACCGCGTCACGTCTCCCGGTAAACCGATACCCCGTCGGAGGTGTCCTTGGACAGGCGGCGTAGCAGGTAGAGGCCCTCAAGGGCGAACTCCACCGCTGCGGCGGCCTCGCCGAAGGACTCGCCGCCCTCCATGCCGAGGCGTTCCATGATCTTGGCCAGCCCGGGCACCTCACCGGTCCGCCGCAGCAGCTCAGACGCCGGGACCAGCTCACCGGAGCTGATCGTGGTGCCATCGGTGAACTTGTCGAGCAGGCCGGACAGGTCGGCGCCGCCGAGCCGGGCGCGGAACGTCTCCACGGTCGCACGGCGCAGCAGGTGCCCGAGGATCTCCTCCTCGCGGCCCTCCTCGCTGACCTCGAACTCCACCTTCCCCCGCAGCGTGGACACGATGGGCGGCAGGTCGCAGACGCGGGCCACCGGCAGCTCGTCGCGCGGCTCCTCGGCCAGGGCGGAGCGGCGAACCGCGGCCGCCGCCGCGCTCTCCGCCGCCGCGATCGCGAACCGGGCCGAGACACCCGAGCGCGTGTCCACCGCGGGGGAATCGCGCACCAGCCGGGTGAACCGGGCGATGATCTCGGTGATGTGCCCGGGGAGCACGGCGCCTGGGTCCCTGCCACCCCAGGACATCTCGGCTTCCTGCGTGATCAGGGCCAGCTCGCTGTCGAGCGAGACCGGGTAGTGGGTGCGGATCTCCGCGCCGAACCGGTCCTTCAGCGGGGTGATGATCCGGCCGCGGTTCGTGTAGTCCTCGGGGTTGGCGCTGGCCACGAGCATGATGTCCATCGGCAGCCGCAGCGCGTAGCCGCGGACGCCGATGTCGCGCTCCTCCAGGACGTTAAGCAGGGCCACCTGGATGCGCTCGGCCAGGTCGGGAAGCTCGTTCAGGCAGAAGATTCCCCGGTTCGTCCGGGGAACGAGGCCATAGTGGATCGTCTCCGGGTCACCGAGGGTCCGGCCCTCGGCCACCTTGACCGGGTCGATGTCGCCGATGAGGTCGCCCACGCTGGTGTCCGGGGTGGCGAGCTTCTCGCCGTAGCGGTCGGCGGCGGGCCGCCAGCTGACCGGCAGGTCATCGCCGAGCTCGGCGGCCAGCCGCTGGCACCGGGCGCACATCGGGTGGTAGGGGTGGTCATTGATCTCGCACCCGGTGACCACCGGTGACCAGTCGTCAAGCAGGCCAGTCAGGGTGCGGATGAGCCGCGTCTTGCCCTGGCCGCGCTCGCCGAGCAAGATCACGTCGTGGCCCGCCAGGAGCGACCGCTCCAGGTGCGGCAGGACCGTCTGGTCGAATCCAACGATGCCGGGGAACCGGTCTGTGCCCGCCCGCATCCGCGCAAGGAGGTTGTCCCTGATCTCCTGCTTGACAGTCCGGTAGACGTGGCCGCTCGCGCGCAGCTCGCCGAGAGTGCTCGCGTGCGGATGCTGGCTTTGGGGCTGCTGGCTATATGGCTGCACCCTTCGACAGTATGTCGCGACCTGGAGTGTTCGCATCCCCGGGTCCGGCAAAGGCCTCCCGCGCCCGCCGGGCAAGGCCCAAGTTTGGGATTGCGCCGTCCGGGGGCCTACTGTTCAGCCGTGACGACGATTCCTCTGCTAGTGACCTCGGACGACGTGGTCGCGGCGCGCGAGACGCTGCGCGACGTGATCTCGCCGACGCCGGTGCTGTACTCGCGAGTGCTGTCAGAACTGGTCGGCGGGCCGGTGTACCTGAAGGCGGAGAACCTGCAGCGGACCGGGTCGTTCAAGATCCGCGGTGCCTACTTGCGGATCTCCCGGCTGTCTGACGCCGAGCGGGCCCGGGGCGTGGTCGCGGCCAGCGCGGGCAACCACGCGCAGGGCGTGGCGCTGGCCGCGTCGATGCTCGGGACGACCGCGACCGTTGTCATGCCCGAGCGCGCCCCGCTGCCTAAGATCCAGGCGACGAGGGGCTACGGCGCGGACGTTGTCCTGCACGGGGCGGGCGTGGAGGACGCGCTCGAGGAGGCGCTGCGGATCGCGGAGCGGACCGGAGCGGTCTTCATCCACCCGTATGACCACCCCGACGTCGTGGCCGGGCAGGGCACCGTGGGCTTCGAGATCATCGAGCAGTGTCAGCAGGTCAAGACCATCCTCGTGCCGGTCGGCGGGGGCGGCCTGGCGGCGGGCGTCTCCGTCGCGGTCAAGAGCCTGGATCCCCTGGTGCGCGTCGTGGGCGTGCAGGCCGACGCGTCCGCGATCAAGGCGCACACCACGCTGGCCGACGGCATCGCGGTGGCCAGCGTTGGCGATATCCCCTCGGCGATCCTGGCCGCCTGCGCGGACCAGATGGTCCAGGTATCCGAGGCAGGGCTGTCCCGGGCGCTGCTGCTGTGCCTTGAGCGAGCCAAGCAGGTGGTCGAGGCGGCCGGCGCGGCCGCGGTGGCCGCCCTGCTCGAGAACCCGAAGGCGTTCGAGCCGCCGGTGGTGGCCGTGCTGTCCGGCGGGAACATCGACCCGCTGCTGCTGTCGAAGCTGCTGCGGCACGGGCTGGCCGCGGCCGGGCGCTACCTGGCGCTGCGGGGCCGGCTGCCCGACCAGCCCGGGTCGCTCGCGGCGCTGCTTAGTGACGTCGCGAGCCTGGGAGCTAACGTTCTGGCGGTGAATCACGAGCGGCTCTCACCGGGCCTGCTCGTCGATGAGGTCGAGGTGGCGCTGCAGCTTGAGACGCGCGGCCCCGACCACTGCGCGGAGGTCAAGGAGGGCCTGCGCGCGGCAGGCTACGCGATATCTTTCTCCTAGCTTGAGCCACTTGCCAGCCTGGAGTCCTCGCTCCGGGTATCACGGCGGCTGAAGCGCGCCTCTCGTTGCCATGAGGTGCGGGCAGTGACCCATAACGGACCCCCGCCGGCGAAGGCGAAGGACAAGCAGGGATCCTTGCCGGCAACGCCGGTGGCGATCGCCATGACGCTGAGAGAAGACGAGGCCTCAGGCGTCGCCACCCACGTCAGGCAGCTACGGCGCCAGCTGGCGGTAAGCGGCACACCGGTGCTGGTGCACACGGCTTTCTCCTGGGGCGGGCTGCTGAGGTATCCGGTATTTGGCCTGCGCGCCGTCGTTAAGCGATTCTCGCCGGCCGCCGGCGTCGCGTGGCACATCTACTGGCACGAGCTCTTCCTGCAGCAGGCGCTGCGCCGTTACCTGGCCGGCGTCGGCGCGTGCGTCATCTACGCCCAGGGGCCCTCCGAGGCCAGGGCGGCCCTGCGGGTCAGGCGAGGGCCGCACCAGCGCGTGGTCATGGCCGTCCACTTCCGCGTTTCCCTGGCCGACGAGTGGTGCAACTCCGCCCAGGGCCAGATCAGGCGGGACGGGCCGGTGTTCCGGTGGATCAGGCGGCGAGAACGAGAGACGATCCCGCGGGTTGACGCCCTCATGTACGTGACTAACTGGGCGCGCCAGGCCCTGCTGACCTGGCTTCCCGAGGCGGCCGGAGTCCAGGGCGCGATCATCGGGAACTTCGTCTCGCCCCAGGACGCCAGGCCCGGCCCGCAGGTAAGGGACCTCGTCAGCACGGGAGCCCTCGACATCATGAAGAATCACGGCTTCCTGCTTGAGGTGCTGGCCGAGGCGAACAAGCTTGGCCGGGTCCTGACGCTGGACCTGTTCGGCGATGGGCCGCTGCGCGAGGAACTGCAGGCGAAGGCGCTCTCGCTCGGCGTGGACGGCCAGGTCCGGTTCCGCGGCTTCCGCCCGGACGTACGGAGCCTCCTGCCGAGCTACCGGCTCTATGTCCACTCCTCGTTCAACGAGACCTCGTCGCTCGCGATCATGGAGGCGATGTGCGCCGGGTTGCCGAGCGTGGCCGCGCCGGCTGGCGGCATCCGCGAGGTGCTCGAGGACGGCGTCCAGGGCCGCTACTGGGATCTAGGCGACCCTGCCGGGGCAGCCGCGATCGTGACCGAGTTGCTCGGCAACGAGAACGTCTACCGTGCCGCCGCCCTGGCGGCCAGGGACCGCTTCGGTCAGGAGTTCGACGCGAACGTCGTCGTTCCCCGGCTCATGTCATTCCTCCAGGGGACTACGGCCGCCGATGCGCCATGGCTCGTCTCAGGCAAGAGCGACTCCGCGGCGGACTTCTCCATCGACTCCCGGCTCCGCTGAGCCCGCGGGCCGGACACTGCTACTGGGGACACTGCTACTGCGGGGTACCGCTACTGGGGACGGTGTCCTGGATGAGGTCGTCGGCGATCTCAAGCACGATCTTGCGCAGTTCCTCGGGGTCGAGGCCGTCCTTGCCGTGGAAGTAGATGAAGCACGCGCTGGTGGAGAAGAACGCCACGGCCGCCCTGACCTTGGCCCGGGTGCTAGCCTCCGGGCCGGCGATCAGCTCGACCAGGGCGTCAAGCCGGGGGCGGAACTGCTCGAAGCGGTGCTTGCCTGACTCGTGGTTGTGCACCGTGGCCTGGTTCTGCTCCAGGAACCTGAAGACATCGCTGCCGTCGTGGAGCACGGCGACGTAGCGATCGAGGATCTCGCGGCCGGTGGCCGGCCCGGGTGGCTGCTGCTCGGCCCAGGCGATCAGCGCGTCCAGCCGGGCGAAGTGGTCCTCGGTGAAGCTGCGGACGATGTCTTCCTTGGACTTGAAGTGGTAGTAGAGCGCGGCCTTGGTGACGCCAAGGCGCTCCGCGATCTCGCGCAGTGATGTCCGCTCATAGCCCTGCTCAGCGAACAGTTCCAGCGCGACGCACTGGATGCGGGCACGGGTGTCGCCGCGCCTGCCTCCCTGTCCGTCCCGGGAAACCTGCCCGTCCGGGGGAACCTGTCCGTCCGGGGGAACCTCGTCCATGGTCCTGCTGTGCCCTCCGCGTTGCTCTGTACTCCTGGCCGTGGCGGCCTGGTGCTGCCTGGTTGGCCCGGTCATCGCCGCGTTGGCGCACTCCAGCCAGGTTGGCCAGTATTTTACTTGACGGCCGGTAAGTGCGGAGCATACCTTTTCGATGGAAGATAAACTAGCCGGGCGGCAAGTAAGTTTTGCCCCATTTCGGGAAGAAGGGGAGTTAAGCGTGAGCGAGGTAAGCGCGGCCAGTGGGGCCGGCGCGCCAGACGGCGGGGGCACGCCAGCCTCGGGAGGTGGGGCGCAGGCGGGCGGCTCGCCCTACCTGAGTCACCGGCAGATCATGATCATCCTCCCGGGCCTGCTGCTTGCCATGATGCTGGCCATGCTCGACCAGCTCATCGTGGGCACCGCACTGCCCAGGATCGTGGGCGACCTGGGCGGCGTCTCGCACCTGTCCTGGGTGGTCACCGCCTACACGCTGGCCTCAACGGTGACCACGCCGTTCTACGGCAAGCTCGGCGACATGTACGGGCGCAAGAAGCTGTTCATCTTCTCCATCGCCCTGTTCCTTGTCGGCTCGGCGCTGTCCGGGCTGTCGTGGTCGATGGCGACGCTGATCACCTTCCGCGCGCTGCAGGGCCTGGGCGCCGGCGGCCTGATGGTCGGGGCGATGGCGACGCTGGGCGAGATCGTGCCGCCCCGCGAGCGCGGCAAGTACATGAGCTACTTCATGGTCGTGATGATGTTCGCCACGATCGGCGGCCCGCTGCTTGGCGGCTGGATCACCGAGGCCATCTCCTGGCGCTGGATCTTCTTCATCAACCTGCCGGTCGGCGGCGCGGCGCTGCTCTACCTGTTCTTCGTCATGGAACTGCCCAAGCGGCGGGTGGAGCACCGCATCGACTACCTCGGCGGCATCCTGCTCGGGGTGGTGGCGACCGCGATCATCCTGGTCGCGGCCTGGGGCGGCAGCGAGTTCAGCTGGGGATCCTGGCAGGTCCTCGGCACGATCGCGATCGCCATCCTGGCCTTCATCGGGTTCATCCGGGTCGAGCAGCGGGCCGAGGAGCCGATGCTGCCGCTGCACCTGTTCAAGAGCCGCAACTTCACGCTGTCGATGTCGATGACGTTCTTCCTCGGCCTCGGCCTGTTCGGCGTGCTGACGTTCATCCCGCTGTACCAGCAGACCGTTCAGGGTGCCAGCCCCACCGTCAGCGGGCTGCTGCTCACGCCGATGATGGTCGGGTCGATGGTCACCTCGGTCATCGCCGGCCAGCTGGTGACCAAGACCGGTAAGTACAAGCTGCTGCCGATCATCGGCGGGCTGCTCATGACGCTCGGCATGTACCTGCTGAGCCGGATCGGGGTGCACACTACCCGCACCGACTCCGCGCTCGACTTCGTCGTCCTCGGGCTGGGCATGGGCCTGATGATGCAGCTGGTCTCGCTGATCTCGCAGAACGCCGTGGAGCTGAGGGACATGGGCGTGGCCAGCAGTGGCCGGATGTTCTTCCAGCAGATCGGCGGCTCGCTCGGCGCGGCCGCGTTCGGCGCGCTGTTCGCGCGCAAGCTGGCCGAGGCCACGAGCGGGCACCCGGCAGCGGGCGGGCTCAAGGTCTCCGGCGGCTCGTTCGACCCCTCGCAGGTGCTTTCCCTGCCCCCGGCGGCCCGCGAGGTGGTCTTCGGCGCCATCGCCCACGGCGTGCAGGCCGTGTTCATCTGGGGCGTGCCCGCGGGCCTGCTCGTCTTCTTGTTCGCCTTGTTCATCAAGGAAGTGCCGCTGCGCGGCCGGACCTCGGGCGAGGAGAAGCCTGCTCCCGAGCCTGAGCTGATCGCCTAGCTCACAGCGGGAAGCGGGTCAGCGCAGGACACAGGCAGCGCAGGACACAGGCAGCGCCGGACACAGGCTGGGCAGGAAACAAGGCAGAAAACAGGGCGCCCGACGGAAGCTCCGTCGGGCGCCCTGTCGCGTCAGGCGCCGTGGTAGGGCACAGCCTCGACGATCTCGACCGAGGCCGACCGCCCGTTGGGCAGGGTGTAGCTGGCGGCCTCGCCGACCTTCTTGCCGGTGATCGCCGCGCCCAGCGGCGACTTCGGCGAGTACACGTCGATCGGCGCGCCACTTTCCTCGCGCGAGGCCAGCAGGAACGTCACTTCATCGTCGTCCCCGGCGAAGCGGACCGTCACGGTCATACCGGGGCCGACGACGCCCTCGGTGCGCGGCGGCTCGCCTACACGCGCGTTCTCCAGGATCTGCTGCAGCTGGAGGATGCGGCCCTCCCGCTGGCCCTGCTCATCCTTGGCCGCGTGGTAACCGCCGTTCTCGCGCAGGTCTCCCTCTTCGCGGGCCGCCTCGATCTTCTTCGCGATGTCGATGCGACCAGGTCCTGAGAGGTAGTCCAGTTCGGCCTTAAGCCGGTCGTACGCCTCCTGGGTCAGCCAGGTGACGCCTTCTTCGCGCGTCTCGGTCACGGGCTCTCCTCAGTACTTCGCTGGCCGTCTCGCGGCCAGCTGCGAGCTGGCAGGCCGGGCGTGAGGGCTTGGGGTCCTCTCGCCGGGGAGCCAGCCGGTCTCCGGGGGTAATCTTTTGAGGCTAACAAGGGTCCGCCAGTGCCGCGTCCAAGTCAACTGCCGTGGGGATAGCGGCGTGGCGCCTCGTCGTGTCCGGGTGAGCGTTTCCACTCGGGAATGCCCTCAAACCGCCTAGTCGTTGCTGAACAGGGAAATCGAGAGGAGAACACGTTGTCACGACAGGAGGCGCCACTCCGGCTTATGGCCGTGCACGCGCACCCGGATGACGAGTCGAGCAAGGGCGCCGCGACCATGGCCAGGTACGCGCGAGAAGGCGTGGAGGTCCTTGTCTGCACCCTGACGGGCGGTGAGCGTGGCGACATACTCAACCAGGCGATGGAGCGGCCCGAGGTGCGCGCCAACCTGGCCGCCGTCCGCCGCGAGGAGATGGACCGCGCCCGCGAGATCCTGGGCATACGGCAGGCGTTCATGGGCTTCGTGGACTCCGGGCTGCCCGAGGGCGACCCGAAGCCGCCGCTTCCCGAGGGCTGCTTCGCCCTCGTCCCGACGCAGGAGGCGGCCGCGCCCCTGGTGCGGGCGGTGCGTGAGTTCCGGCCGCACGTGATGCTGACCTACGACGAGAGCGGCGGCTACCCGCACCCGGACCACATCAAGACCCACGATGTCTCGGTGGTTGCGTTCGAGGCGGCGGCCGACCCGGACAGGTACCCCGGCCTTGGCGGCGAGCCGTGGCAGCCGCTCAAGATGTACTACCACCTGACCTTCCACCACGCGAAGTACGTCGCGCTGCACGAGGAGATGCTGCGCCGGGGCATGGAGTCCCCGTACGTGAAGATCTTCGAGGAGTGGGAGGAGCGGATCCGCAGGCGCGCGGAGGCGGGCTGGCGCAACCTCGACATCACCACGCGGGTCCAGGTCGGCGACTACCTGGAGGTCAGGGACCAGGCCCTGCTCGCGCACGCCACGCAGATCGCGCCGGAAAGCTCCTGGTTCGCCTGCCCGGTGGACGTCCAGCGCACCGCCTGGCCGACGGAGGACTATCATCTAGCCAGGTCGCTGGTGGACACCGAGCTGCCGGAAGACGACCTCTTCGCCGGTATTCGGGAGAGTGTAACCCTCTGATGCTCCTCGCCGTCGCTGCCGTAGCAAGCAGCACTCAAAACAGCACCTCGACGGTCAACGACGTGGAGCCGGGCGTGCTCGGCTTCCTCGTCGTGGCCGCGCTGGGCTTCGCCCTTTACTTCCTGCTGCGGTCGATGAACCGGCACCTGCGCAAGCTCGGCCCTAAGCCGGAAGAGGACCTGCTGGCGATGGACGATCTCGGGGCCGGAGGCGGTGCCCCGGCCGGCTCGGTCGCCGGCCAGGTCCTCGCCCGCCAGGACGCCGAGCCGGCCACCGCGGAAAATCCGGCGCTCGGCGCCCAGCCGTCCGCCTAGGCCTCCTCGGACCAGGCCCGCCGCATGGCCTCGGGCAGTCCCCACCAGCCCAGTGCGGTCAGCCGGTCATCGGAGTCGATCGCGCCAAGGACGCTCCACATCGCCGTGATGTGCAAGAACAGTCCCTCGATGGACAGGTCGTCGTAGTCTTCGTCGGCCACGTTCTCGTAGTCGCTGAGATCGGCGTCCGACGGGGCGTCCACGGGCGGGTCGTAGTCGCGCACGTAGCGGGCCAGGTCGGCCGCTGACGCGGGGGTGCCAGGCCCGCCCGCGACGAGCGCGTCCATCACCGCGAGCCAGTCGAAGTGCTCAAGCGCGCAGACGGCGGCCATCGCCGCCGACAGCTCGTCCGGCTCGTCATCGCCGCCGGCGTCCTCGTCGCCGGCCCACTCCATGGCCCGGGCGAACTCCTTGTCCTCCGTTGACATGGCCTCGCCCTGCGGGGAGACGACCGAGGCGGTGAGCGTGAGCCACATTTCCTGGTCATCGGCGGGCAGCCTCTGGTCGGACAGGCCGCTGAACGCGACCAGCATCTGCCCGGGCCAGCCCGGCCTGGCGATGTAGCCGCGCAGCCGGGTGGCGGCCGCGGCCAGCTCAACGGCGGGAAGCGGGCGGGCGGCAGCCGACTCGAGCAGCTCATCGAGCGACTCAAGGGCCACCGCGGCCGTCGCCGCCCAGTCGGCGAACAGCTGCTCGTCCTGCTCGTCGAGCAGCACGGTCATCGGCACCCGGCCGTCAGGAAGCGGCGTCATCATCCACCGCTCCTGCACCCCGGCATAGTCCTTCCTGGCCTCGGCATCGCCGCCCGCGAGCTTGTCCGGGTCGATCTCCCGGTCGGCCACCAGGTCCTCCAGGTGGTGCACGAGCCGAGTGTGCATCTCCTCCTGCAGCGCGCTGCGCTGCGCCGGTTCCTCCCACTCGTGCAGCCCGATGACGCGGGTCGGCTCGGTACCCGTCGCCTCAAGCCACACGCGCATGTCCTCAAGGGTGGCCGCCCGATCGGTGATCTTCTGCAAGATCGTCTCGGCCGACTCCCAGAACGCCGCGGACATCGGGTTTCCCGCCGCCACCAGGCCCCGGCGCAGCGTGGGCAGCGACGTGAGGGCGTCGGCGGCGGACAGGCGCAGCAGGGCCAGCGCGACATCGCGCCGGGTCAGCTTGCCGGCCGGGCGCCCAGCGATCTCAGCAACACGCTCAGCTGTGAAATCCACACGTGGCAGCGTACGACGATTTGGGTAGTGCGCGCACCCGGGCCTCCAGCACACCCGGAGTTCTGCCGCCGCGAGCGGTCACCGGTAGTCTTGTAATCAAGGTTCTGTATTGCAGGTCTTGTGTTTGCGCTGGCTCTCTGGCAGCCCGCGACCTTCCACCGCTCTCGAAGAGGCTACGGATGCTTGACATCGAACTGATCAGGTCTGATCCAGAATCCGTGCGGGCGGCCCTGCTCAAGCGCATGGACGAGGTTGACCTCGACCCCATCCTTGAGGCCGACGCGCTGCGCCGCAAGCTGCTGACCGAGGTCGAGTCGGCGCAGGCCGAGCGCAACCGGTCGACCAAGGAGATCGGGAAGCTGAAGGCCTCGGGAGCCGACACCACCGCCGCGCAGCAGCAGACGGCGAAGCTCGGCAACCAGATCGCCGAGATGAAGGTGGCCCAGGCGGAGGCGGAGGCCACGCTGCAAAGGCTGCTGAGCGAGCTGCCCAACATGCCCGATGACCGGGCCCCGGTCGGCGGCAAGGAGGCCAACCAGGTCGTGCGGACCTGGGGGAGCAAGCCTGAGCTGGGCGACAAGCCCCTCGACCACGTGGAACTGTGCACCAGGCTCGGGCTGATCGACTACCAGCGGGGAACCAAGCTCGGCGGCAGCGGCTACTGGATCTACACCGGCCGGGGCGCCGCGCTTGAGTGGGCACTGCTCGACTTCTTCAATCGCGAGCACTACGCGGCCGGGTACACCTTCATGCTCCCGCCGCACATGCTGACCGAGGAGAACGGCTACGCCGCCGGGCAGTTCCCCAAGTTCCACGAGGACGTGTACCACATCGCGGAGGAGTCCGACAGCGGCCGCAAGTCCTTCCTGCTGCCCACGGCCGAGACCGCGATCCTGAACGTGTACAGGGACGAGATCCTCCCGGCGGAATCGCTGCCGGTCAAGGCGTTCGCCTACACGCCGTGCTACCGGCGCGAGGCAGGCAGCTACCGTAGCGAGGAGCGCGGGACCATCCGCGGCCACCAGTTCAACAAGGTGGAGATGTTCCAGTTCTGCACGCCGCAGGACGCCGACAGCGCGCACGCCGAGCTCGTCGGCCGCGCCCAGATGCTGGTGGAGAAGCTGGGCCTGCACTACCAGACCTCGCTGCTTGCCACGCAGGACGCCAGCGCCAGCATGAGGCTGACCTACGACATCGAGGTGTGGCTCCCGAGCCTGGGGATCTACAAGGAGGTCTCCTCCGCGTCCTGGGCCGGGGACTACCAGGCTCGCCGGGCGAACATCCGCTACCGGCAGGCGCAGGGCAAGCCCACCAGCTATGTCCACACCCTGAACGCCTCAGGCCTGGCCACCAGCCGCCTGCTGCCCGCGATCGTCGAGCAGCACCAGCAGCCCGACGGCTCCGTGGTGGTGCCCGAGCCGCTGCGGGCCTGGGTCGGCACCGACATCCTGCGGCCGGCCAGCTAGCCGATGCTCGTCACCAACCACGTCCTGTCCGGGGCGATCATCGGGGCGGCCACGGGCCGCCCCGGGATCGCCCTGCCCGCGGGCATCGCGTCGCACTTCGTCCTCGACGCGATGCCGCACTGGGGCGACTGGGGTGACGATCACGAGCTCTTCCTGCGGGTGGCCGTCAGGGACGGCCTGGTCGGCCTGGCGGTCATGGGCACGCTCGCCGCCGCGGCCCCGCCCAGCGTCCGGCCGGCCGTGATCGCGGGCATGGCCGGCGCGGCACTGCCCGACCTGGACAAGCCGTCGAAGATGTTCTTCGGCCGGTCGCCATTCCCGCGCGCCGTTGACTGGTTCCACGGCGCGATCCAGCGGGAGGCCCGTGGCCGCTTCCCGATGGAGGCCGCGGTGGGCGCTGGCTTCGCCGCCGTCGCGGTCGCACTCCTGGCGGCGCGAGCCAAGGCACATTCATAACCTATTCAGAACGTTCCCTTCCCTCGGTCTCACCCCCCTCCCTTCGTCCCACGCCTGTCGCCCGTTCGCCGGGCTCACACCGATCCCGCTATCATCGGTAGCAGCGGTGGTGGGGCTCACCGCCCGGGCGGTCTCCCGGAAATCACGGCATCCCGCGAGTCTGGGCGGTGCTGTCAACGGTCCCTGCCGAGGATTGCGACGCGGTAGGGAGACTCATGCCTCAAGAACGACCAGCCCTGGCTGACGTGCGCCTGCTCGCGGCCGTCTCGTGCGGCGGCGTCCTGGGCGCGCTGGCCCGCTACGGTGTGCAGACCGCCTATCCGCACTCCGATGCCCAGTTCGGCTGGGCGACCTTCGCGATCAACGTGTCAGGCTGCCTGCTGATCGGGATCATCGCGGTGCTCATCGCCGGGGCACCGGGCACGCATCGCCTGGTGCGGCCGTTCCTCGTCACCGGCGTGCTCGGCGGGTACACCACGTTCTCCACCTACATCGTCGACATCCAGCACGCGCTGCTAGCCGGGGCACCGAGGACGGCGCTGCTCTACGGGGCCGCCACCGTCGCCGCCGCGATCGTCGCGGCCTGGGCGGGCTTGGGGATCGGGGACGCGATCGTCGCCCGCTGGGCCACGGCGGACGAGGTGGAGCTGCCAGGGACCGAGGAGACGTCTTGAGCGTGATCCTCGTCGTGGTCGGGGCCGCGATCGGCGCGCCGCTGCGCTACCTCACCGACCGGCTGCTGCAGGGCAGGCACGACTCGCGGTTCCCCTGGGGGACGTTCATGGCGAACATCTCCGGGTCGGCGCTGCTCGGGTTCGTGTACGCGCTGCCCGCCAGCCATGGCGTGCAGTTGCTGATAGGAACAGGGTTCTGCGGCGCGCTCACCACGTACTCGACGTTCAGCTACGAGACCCTGGTGCTGGCCAGGTCCGGCGCGCGGACGATGGCGCTGCTCAACGTCATCGCCTCGGTGCTCGCCGGATTGGGCGCCGCCTATTGCGGCATGGCAATTGCGCAGGCGATACAGTTACGGCACCACCCGGCGTCGATGGCCCGCGGGGGTTCGCCCCAGGAAGCACAGCCGCATCGACAGTATCTACCAGGGAGAACGACTTGATGGAGCACGCCGACGTCCAGCCGGAGGTCCTCTCCACGGAACTGCCGGACGGGGCCTTCCTTCTTGATGTCCGCGAGGATGACGAGTGGGTCGCCGGTCACGCGCCGGACGCGATCCACATGCGCCTCGGTGACCTTGGCGCCCGCGTCGGCGAGCTGCCGCGCGACAGCGACGTGTACGTGATCTGCCGCTCGGGCGCCCGCTCGGCCTACGCCGCGCAGGCCCTCACCGGGGCAGGCTGGACCGCGATCAACGTGTCGGACGGCATGACCGGCTGGGCCGTCGCGGGCCGCCCGATGGTCAGCGAGACTGGCGCGGAGCCGTTCGTCGCGTGAGCGAGGGGCGGGGCGGCGACACCGTCTCGATCAGGGGCCTGCGAGTGCCCGCGGTCATCGGCGTCTATGGCTGGGAGCGGGAGATCGAGCAGACCCTGACGTTCGCGGTCGACATGACGGTGGACGTGGCCCGGGCGGCCGCCGCCGATGACGTGGCCGACGCGGTGGACTACTCCGCCGTGGCGGCCACCGTCACCCGCGTGGTCAGGGACGGTAAGTTCCGGCTGATCGAGACCGCGGTCGAGCGGGTGGCCGAGCGTGTCCTCGCCGACTACCCGGTGGGCTGGGCCCGCGTCGAGGTGGCCAAGCCGATCGCGGCCGATGGCGGCACCGGCGAGTACACGGCGGTCATCGCCATCGAGCGCGGCCGCCGCTAGATCAGCTCAAGCTCCCGGGCGCGCAGCACCGCCTCACGGCGGCTGCTTGCCGGAAGCTTGCGGTAGATGGCCGCCAGGTGGGTCTTGACCGTGTTCACGGAAAGGCACAGCTCGTCCGCTATCTGGGCGGTGGACATGGTGCTCGTGAGGAACGGCAGGATGGTCAGCTCGCGTGGCGTGAGCGGGTCGGGCAGGTCCCGTGGCGCCGCGGGCATGCCCGCCGCGGGCACCTCGGGCGGCGCGTCGCCCAGCGGCACCGGCCAGCGCACCGCAACGTCAGGGTGGCGCCCGAGCAGGCTGGTGAACGAGTCGCCTGCCAGCAGGAACGGCAGCCTGATCTCGTCCCTGGCCAGCTCGATGGCCCGGGTGAGGATCTCGAGCGCCTGGCCGGGCGCGTCCTCGTGCAGCGTGATCTGCGCGTCGCACAGCATCGCCTCGACGGTGGTGAGCCGCCCCGTCTGAGCGCTTGGGGTGCTGAGCACCGTGCGGACGCAGTCCCGCGCGGCGCGCGGGTCGCCCTGCGCGAGCAGGGCTCGTGCCCGCGCGCTCGCCGTGAGGACGGCGAACTGGGTGCCCAGGTACTTCTCCAGCAGGCCCATGGCCGACCGCGGGCGGCCGCGCGCGGTCTCCAGGCCGGCCAGCATGATGTCCCGGTGGACGCAAAGCAGCGGCGGGATCTTGCGGGCACCCTGCTCGTGCAGGATCGCCCGCGCCCCGGCCTCATCACCGTGGGCGAGCAGCACGCCCGCCCGGCCGAGGGCCAGCGCCGCCACCAGCCCGGGATCGCCGTCCCTGTCGGGCGCGGCGGCCAGCGGCAGCACGGGGGCTTCGCCCCCGAGGTCGCCGCAGGCCAGTGCGCGCAGCGCGGTCGCGAGGTCAAGCGCGGGCGGAGTCCGGCTGCCTGTCCGCTCGGCCAGGGCGCGGGCCTGCGCGGACGTCTCATCCGCCCGGTTGATCCGCGCCCAGAAGGTGTCGGCGACGGCCATCATCGCGAGCGCCTCGAGCTCGAGATCGTCCTGGCCCTCGCGCCGTGCCTCGTCGAGCGCGCCGGCCAGCAGCGCCTCCACGTCCTCGTGCGTCCCGTGCCACAGGTGGGCGCAGGCCTGCGCGAGCAGGACAGCGGCCCGCAGTCCCGGCACGCCCGGCGGCTTCGCCTCCGTGGCGTCATCGCCGCCCCCGCCGAGGAGGCGGCCGGCCGCGGCGTCGACGGCGTCACAGTCGCACGCCTTCTGCCCGAGGACAAGCTCGACGAGGTCGCGTGCCAGCAGCAGGTCGTGGTCGGTCAGGATTTTCTCGCCGGCCCAGTCCCCGAGCCGCGCCAGCCCCAGCGCTGCCGCGTCGGGATCGGCACAGACGGCGTCGAGCACCTGGCTGGCGATGGCCGATTCCGCCTGGCCCCGGGTCTGGAGGAGCTCCGCCGGCTGGAGCTGGGCCGGGACCAGGTCGCGCAGGCCTAGCCCGGGCAGGTCGAGCCGGCGGACGAACGCGTGCGCGAACCCGCTGCGGGCCAGCAGCGTGGCGACGCGGGGCCCGTCGTTGGCCTGCGCCGCCCAGTACATGGCCCGGCCCGGATCCTCGCTGGACTCGAACCAGGCGGCCGCCCGCTGCTTGAGGTCGCGCACCGCCCGCTCTGGGCGCCGCTGCAGCAGGTACCCCAGGACCTCACCGAGCAGCGGGTGGTAGCGGAACCGCGTGTGCAGCGGGTCGGCCGGGATGACGAAGGAGTTTCCGCTGGCCAGGCCGGCCAGGATGTCACCCGAGCCCGGGATGCCTGTGATCGCGTCGGCCAGCGGGCCGGTCACCTCGTCCAGGAAGCTCGTCTCGATGAGCAGCCGCCGGTGCCGCTCGGGCTGGCACCGAAGGACCTCATCGGTCAGGTACTCGCCGACGCTGCCCGGCCCCATCTCGACCTGCCCGACAACGCTGGCCGGATCCTGGCCGTCGGCCATGCGCATCGCCAGCAGGCGCAGCCCCGCGGCCCAGCCCTCGGTCCTGGTCAGCAGCAGGTCGAGGTCCGGCTCTGGCAGCGTCACGCCGTGGTCAGAAAGGACATTCCTCGCCTCGTCTTGTGTCATCGCCAGGTCCGTCGCCCGCAGCTCCGACAATTGCCCGGCCAGCCGGTACTTGTGCAGCGGCAGCGAGGGGTCACGGCGCGCCGCCAGCACCAGGCGCAGCCCGCCCTGCCCGCTCCTGATCAGCCGGTCAAGCCCGTCGAGCACATCGGGATGCTCGAGGAGATGGGCGTCGTCAACGATGACAACCAGCGGCGACTGCCCGGCACCGAGCCGCCCAAGCAGCGATTCCGCCTGATCAGGACCGCTTTCTCCGCCCCGGCCTGCAGGCGGTTCCTGTGCGGGCGTGCCGTCGCTGGCCAGCGCGCAGTCCATCAGCCGCCAGAATCGGGCCGGCGTGCGGTCCGCCGCCTCCAGGCTGATCCAGGCCACCCGCGCCGCGGCCTGCCCGGCCCACTCGGCCAGCAGCGCCGTCTTGCCCGCCCCCGGCCCGGCGCACAGCAGCGTCAGGGGCAGGCCCGCCGCCTGGTCCAGGCCGGCGACCAGGCGGGGACGGGGCACGTACCTCGGCGGCAACGGAGGCACGGTAACAGGAAAGTCACTCATCGTGATCAAAGTACCCCTGAAGCCTCATTGGTCACCCTTTCGCGCCGAGGGTGACTCTGCGTATCGCGGCTGATTCGCCCGGTTCACCCCGGAAGGATGATGGTCGCCCGGGGGCTCACTGGCTAGCGTCGAGAGAGTAAGGAAGGTCCACGGCTGAGAAAGGAGGGCTGCCACATGAGCAGCAGTAGCCAGGATCAGACCCCCAGCAACACCGGTACCGGAACTCAGGCGGCCGCACCGACCAGCGACGCCGGGCGCCAGTACGTGCCTCGCCCCGCCCCGCAGTATGACGACTCCGCGGCGCGGGCCGAGGCGACCAGGCCGAACGGCATGGCCACCGGGTTCACGATCGCGGCGGCAGTGATGTTGCTGCTGTCCGGTGCCTGGAACTTCCTCGAAGGCCTAGCGGCCCTCGTCGGAGGGGGCGGCGCCTTCTTCACCACGTTGCCGACGTACGTCTACAACCTGTCGGCCACCGGGTGGGGATGGTTCCACCTCGGCGTCGGGATCGCGGTCTTCGTGGCGGGCGCGGCCCTGTTCATGGACCGGCTCTGGGCCCGGGCGGCTGGTATCGCCCTGGCCGCGGTGAGCGCCCTGGTCAACTTCATCAGCATCCCCTTCCTGGGGACCTGGTCGGTGGTGATCATCGCCCTTGACATCATCGTCATCTGGGCCCTGCTGTCGCCTCGGCGCCGGCATGCCCAAGCCTGATTGATAGATAGGCCAGCTAAATAAGGTGCGCCCCTGTCGCTCGCGACAGGGGCGCACTGCCGCGTTCCCTGGCCAGCGCGCCAGCGAGCGCGGGTCAGGCGTCGCGGGTCATCATCCGCCAGGCGCCGATGCCCGACCAGCCGACGATCCAGCCTGCGATCACCGAGATCATGGCCCAGGTCGGCATCGGCGCGATGCTGAGGGCGCCCCGCCCGCCGAATAGCAACGGCCCGGGGCCGCCGCCGTTAGCCGACCCGAGCGCCGCCGGACGCAACTGGTCCATCGCGACGCCGACGAGGAGCCGCTGGCCGTCGATGAAGTAGGGGATCTGCACCCGGGCCATCAGCGGGGTCACGATGATCTCCAGCGCGATGAGCGTGATGGTGGTCGTCGTTCGCTGCCCGGTGAGCGAGCCGAGTCCGAGGCCGACCAGGAACGCGATCCCGACCTCGAGCTCGAGCCACAGCCCGATCTTGACCATCTCATTGTCCGCGGGATTCTGGCCGGCGCGCTCATCGGTGGTGTACTCGCCGTACAAGCCGGTGACGTCCTGGTCGATCGCCGACCGGACCTGCGCCGGGGTGGCGGTGGGGCCGGCCGGGCCAAGCCGCAGGGGCAACCCGCTGGTGGCGACCAGTCGCGGGCGCTGCAGCAGCCAGGACTGCAACTGGGCCTGGTCGAGGTGCTCGGGGACCGACAGGCCATCCATGCCGACCGACGTGGGGCTGGGTACGCCCTCGTAGCTGGTGACCAGGCAGGTCATCGAGAACGCCAGGGCGACGAGCGGGACGATGATGGCCAGGCCAGCCGGGATGCGGGCCAGGTAGAGGGCTAGCCGCGAGCGGCCGGTGATGACGAGGTGGCGGAACATCCCGTCGGACAGGCCGGTCGTCCCGGCGGCCGCGCCAAGCGCCGCGGCGGCGATGAAGCCGAACTCGGCGATCAGGTTGCTCATCTGAGAGAACGAGGCCGGGTCGCCGGCCGGGCCGTAGCCGTGCGGATCGACGGCGTGGAACAGCAGGCGCAGGCCGAAGAAGAGGACCGTCGGCGCTGCGATCAGCACCGCGACCGTGATGATGAAGCCGCGGCGCCTGCGGATCTCCAGGTTCTTGGTACTGACGAGGTCCCAGGTGGGAAGCCAGGCGGTGGCGGTCATGACGTTTCTCCCAGTCGGCTCGTTACGGACAAGAACCAGTCCTCAAGCGACGCCTGGACCTCCCTGAGGCCATAGACGTCGATATCCGCCCGGACAAGCTGCCGGTTGATGTCGGCGACGAGCTCGTGCGAGGCGCCCGCGGGCAAGGTGACCGTCAGCCCTTCACCCTCATCGGCCGTTACCGTGCCCGCGGCCAGGCCGGCCTGCTCGATGATCTGGCCCGCCCGGGCGGGCTGGGCGCAGTCAACCCGCACCGAGATTGCGCCCGCGCCGCGGACCAGCTCGTCGAGGGGACCCTGGCGGATCACCCGGCCGCGATCGACGATCGCCACGGCGTCGCAGCTACGCTCCACCTCGTCAAGCAGGTGCGAGGACAGCACCACGGTCCGCCCCTCGCCCGCCACGCTGGCGATCATCGCCCGCATCTCTTGCATCCCCGCCGGGTCGAGCCCGTTCATCGGCTCGTCAAGGATCAGCAGCTCCGGGTCGCCGAGCAGGCAGGCGGCCACGCCGAGGCGCTGGCGCATGCCCATCGAGTACGAGGCGACCTTGTGATCGGCGCGCTGGGCCAGCCCGACCCGCTCAAGCGAGGGATCGATCCGCTGGCCGGCGTCGCCGCCCCTGGCCGCGGACAGCAAGCGCAGATTCTCCCGGCCGGTCAGGTGCGGGTGGAACCGCGGCTCGTCGACGATCGCGCCGACCCGGGCCAGCGCCCGCTTCCGCTCGGCCGGTACTGGCCGGCCGAGCAGCGACATCGAGCCGTCGCTGGCCCTGGTCAGGCCGAGAAGGGTGCGCATGAGGGTGGTCTTGCCTGCGCCGTTCGGCCCCAGGTAACCGAACGTGGACCCGCGCGGGACACGCAGTTCCACGTGGTCGACCGCCACGTTGGCCCCGAAGCGCTTGGTCAGCCCGGCGGTCTCCACCGCCCATCCTCCGGCTGGCTGCCTGAGCGTCCTCGACGGCGCGGACGGCGATGACGGGGCGGACGGCGATGACGGGGCGGACGGCGATGACGGTTCCCGCGCGGGTACCGGCGGGGCCGGCTGATCGTCGCGTGGCGCCGCGCGCCGGCCGCGGCCGAGGCGGGTCAGGCCGTAACCCAGGCCGCCCAGCACGATCAGGGCGAGGAGGATCTCCCCGATGTTGTGAAAGCCCCCGCCCGCGGGCGCGGCGGCCACGGCCGCCAGTCGGCCCGGGCCGGGCGCGGGTCGCACGATGGCTTGCATCGCAATCACGTTCATGGAAGACCATCGTGATCGGTCAGCGTCTACTCGTCATCGTCCGCGAGCAGCATCGACGGTGTCATACCGCAGGTTGACGGCAATCGGCTCAGCGGGGGACGATTCCCGCCTCGTAGGCGAGGATGGCGAGCTGGGTCCGGTCCCTGGCGCCCAGCTTGGTCAGGATCCGGCTCACGTGCGTCTTGGCCGTGGGCAGCGTCACGTGCAGCGTGGCGGCCAGTTCCGAGTTGGACAGGCCGCGGGCGACAAGCACAAGCACCTCACGCTCGCGCTCGGTCAGCTCGCCTAGGCCCCACGGTGTCTTGGCCGTGGCCTGGGCGCGATCGGTGAAGTGCGCGATGAGCCGTCGCGTCACGCTCGGTGCGAGCAGCGCCTCGCCCGCCGCGACCGTGCGGATGCCACTCAGCAGCTCCTCCGGCGGGCGGCTCTTGAGCGCGAAGCCGCTGGCCCCGGCGCGCAGCGCCTCGAAGACGTACTGGTCGAGGTCGAACGTGGTCAGGACCAGCACACGCGAGCCGGACGGGCTACGGGTGATCCGCCACGTCGCCTCGATCCCGTCCATCACGGGCATCCGGATGTCCATCACGATCACGTCCGGGGCCAGGCTCGCCGCGAGATCAACCGCCTGGCTGCCGTCGGCCGCCTCACCGACGACCTCTAGGTCGTCCTGTGCCTCGATCAGCGAGGAGAACGCCGAGCGCAGCAGCGCCTCGTCGTCGACGACGAGTACCTTGATCAACCGGCCCCGCTCTCGATCGGGACCTCGGCCGTCACCTGGAAGCCGCCGCCGGCCACGGGGCCGGCCACCAGCCACCCGCCGAACGCACCGATCCGCTCCCGCATTCCGGTGATCCCCTGACCCGTGCCTTCCCCGGCCGGCGACGCCTGGCCCACGGTGGCCCGCGGCGGCTGGCCGCCACCGGGACCTCCGTCGTCGCGGACGTCAAGGCGGACCTTCCCGGCTGAGACGGTCAGCTCGGCCACCGCCCGGGCACCGGGGGCGTGCTTCACGATGTTGGTCAGCGCCTCCTGCGCGACGCGGTAGATCGACAGCTCGAGCGACGGCGAGAGCCCGCGATCGATCCCTTCCGTCCGCAGTTCCACCGCTATCCCTGAGGCCCGCACCGTGTCGGCCAGGTCCTTGACGTCGACGAGCCGTGGCGTAGGCGCCAGCGGCGCGGTCCCGGGCTCCCCGTCGCGCAGCAGCCCGAGCACGACGCGCAACTCGTCCTGGGCCGTCCGGCTGATCGTCTCGATCGATCCGAGCGCGGCGGTCGCCTCCTCCGGCCGCTTGTCCGCCAGGCACCGGCCGACTCCGGCCTGGACCGTGATCACCGCCAGCGCGTGCGCGACCACGTCGTGCATCTCGCGGGCGATGCGCACCCGCTCCTGGCTGACTTCGGCCGCCCGCTCCCGCTCGGCCTGCGCGGCCAGGCCCGCCAGGTAGCGTCGCCGGGCCGTGACGCTGTCGGCGATGAACCAGGCTCCGGCGAGCGGCACGAAGTTCTCCGTGGCTATGACCGCGGGCACCGCGCCCCTGACCATGAGGGCCGCGTATGCCACCGCGGCGCCGAGCGGCGCCGCGACCGCCAGGGCGATCGCGATCGACTCGCGCCTGGGCCGTCCGACGGCCGTGAAGTACAAGGCCACGCCGACCAGGAACCCGAAGGGCAAGAAGGAGGGGCCAGTGGCCGCGAATAGCGCGGCTGTGACGGTCGCCACGCCGAGCACGGGCAGCGGCCAGCGCCGCAGCACCACGGTCAGCACGCAGGCGACCAGCGGGATGAGCAGGTGCCGCGGCGCGGCATACCCGCCAGGCCGGCTCGCCATCGTGAGCACGATGGCCCCGGCCGCGGTGGCCAGCAGGCTGGTGGCCAGCGACTGGCTCCTCGCCATCGCCGCGGCAAGCCGCTGCCCGGCCCGTACCTCAGCGCCTCGTGGCCGATGATCCGTAGTCACCTAACGACGGTAACCAGGACTTTCGCCCAGCGCATCGTTCCCGAGAATGACGGTGCCCCGCTGGTTGTTGTCAGTGGAGCGTCGCGTCCTTCCCCCGGGACGAGCGGCCGCGGACGTGATCGCTGTGAGCGGACAACCGGAGGGAATCTCCGGAAGCTCTAGAACCTTGAGTTGGTAAGACTCAACTCCTGGAAGGGGTCATGATGAGCGAAACGCTCACACTGCCGGTGCTGCCACTCGATGACGACGTGGTGCTGCCGGGCATGGTGGTCCCCATCTCGCTCTCCGACACCGAGGTGCGTGGCGCGGTCGAGGCTGCCCGCAATCGCAATGGCGTCGGAAGAGGCCCGGGGATTCGTTCTGAAGAAAAAGCCCAAGTACTTATCGTGCCCCGAGTGGGCGAGCGCGGCCTGGCCCCGGTGGGCACCCTGGCCGTCATAGACCAGGTCGGGCGGCTGCCCGGTGGCGAGGCGGGCGCGGTCCTGCGGGCCGAGTCGCGGGTGCGCATCGGCTCGGGGACCACGGGGCCTGGCGCGGCGCTGTGGGTCGAGGCGACCGAGATCACGCAGACCGGCCGCGGGCCGAAGGCCGAGGAGCTGGCGAAGGAATACAAGTCGCTGGTCATCTCGGTGCTCCAGACGCGTGGCGCCTGGCAGGTCGTGGACTCGATCCAGCAGATCGACGACCCCTCGCTGATGGCCGACCGGGCCGGCTACGCCAGCTACCTCACCGCGGAGCAGAAGCTCACGCTGCTTGAGACCGCGGATGTCACCGAGCGCCTGGAGAAGGTGATCGCGTGGACGCGCGAGCACCTGGCCGAGCTCGACGTCGCGGAGTCCATCCGCAAGGACGTGGCCGAGGGCATGGAGAAGCAGCAGAAGGAGTTCCTGCTGCGCCAGCAGCTCGCCGCCATCCGCAAGGAGCTTAGCGAGCTGTCGGGTGACAGCACCGGCACGGAGGAAGACGACTACCGCGCCCGCGTGGAGGCCGCCGACCTGCCGGAGAAGGTCCGCGAGACGGCACTGAAGGAGGTCGACAAGCTGGAGCGGACCCCGGACGCCTCACCCGAGACTGGCTGGATCCGCACCTGGCTGGACACCATCCTCGACATTCCCTGGAACGACAGGACCGAGGACGCCTATGACATCCCCGGCGCTCGTCGCATCCTCGATGAGGACCACACCGGCCTGTCCGACGTGAAGGACCGGATCATCGAGTACCTGGCCGTGCGCAAGCGGCGAAACGACCGTGGCCTTGGCGTCATCGGCGGGCGCCGCAGCGGCGCCGTGCTGGCGCTGGTCGGGCCGCCCGGGGTGGGCAAGACCTCGCTCGGCGAGTCGGTCGCCCGGGCCATGGACCGCAAGTTCGTCCGGGTGGCGCTCGGCGGCGTCCGGGACGAGGCCGAGATCCGTGGCCACCGGCGCACCTATGTGGGCGCGCTGCCTGGCCGGATCGTCCGGGCCATCCGCGAGGCTGGCACGATGAACCCGGTCGTGCTGCTCGACGAGGTCGACAAGGTCGGCGCCGACTACCGGGGCGACCCGGCGGCCGCGCTGCTCGAGGTCCTTGACCCGGCGCAGAACCACACGTTCCGCGACCACTACCTGGACGTCGACCTCGACCTGTCCGACGTCGTCTTCCTGGCCACCGCCAACGTGCTCGACTCCATCCCCGGGCCGCTGCTCGACCGGATGGAACTGGTCACGCTCGACGGGTACACCGAGGACGAGAAGGTCGCGATCGCCCGTGACCACCTGCTGCCGCGGTCGCTTGACAAGGCGGGCCTGTCCACCGACGAGGTCGTCATCGAGGAGGGGGCGCTGCGGCTGATCGCGGCCGAGTACACCCGGGAGGCGGGTGTCCGGTCCCTGGAGCGGGCCATCGCCCGGGTGCTGCGGAAGGTCGCGGCGGCCGAGGCGCTTGAGCCGCAGACCCTGCCGATCACGGTGTCGGTCGACAACCTCAAGGACTACCTCGGCCGGCCACGGTTCACGCCGGAGACGTCGCTTACCAGCGACTCGCGGCGGACGGCCGTGCCCGGCGTGGCCACCGGGCTTGCCGTCACCGGCGCTGGCGGCGACGTGCTCTACATCGAGGCGTCGCTGGCCGACCCGGAGACCGGCGCCACCGGCGTCACGCTGACCGGCCAGCTCGGCGACGTGATGAAGGAGTCGGCCCAGATCGCGCTGTCGTACCTGCGCTCCCGCGGCGCGGAGCTGGAACTGCCGGTCACCGACCTGAAGGACCGGGGCGTGCACGTCCACGTGCCCGCCGGAGCGGTACCGAAGGACGGGCCGTCGGCCGGGGTCACCATGACCACCGCGCTGGCGTCCCTGCTGTCTGGCCGGCCGGTCCGCAGCGACGTGGCGATGACCGGCGAGGTGTCCCTCACCGGCCGGGTGCTGCCCATCGGCGGGGTGAAGCAGAAGCTGCTCGCCGCCCACCGGGCCGGGATCACCACCGTGCTGATCCCGCAGCGCAACGAGCCCGACCTGGACGACGTCCCGGCCGAGGTGCTCGCCAAGCTGGACGTCCACCCGGTCAGCGACGTCCGCGACGTCCTCGCCCTGGCCCTCGAGCCGGCGGTGGCCTCGCAGGCCGTCGCCGCCTGAGGCACGACGCACGGCACCGCCCGGCGGCAGCCCGCCGGGCGGCTACGGCCGGGCGGCCCCCTTCCCTGGGGCCGCCCGGCCGTTGACCTTTCTGTGCACTAGCCGGGGCGGCTGGCCGGACTCGGCGGGATGGCATCGTTAGGCGCCGGCACCGCCGTCGACGGGCACGATCGCGCCGCTCACCATCGAGGCGCGGTCGCTGAGCAGCCAGGCGGCCACCTCGGCGACCTCGCGGGGCTGGGCCATCCGGCCGAGCGGGGCCGATGCCGTGATGGCCGCGATGATGCCGGGTGTCGCCGCGTCCCACTCCGCCATCATCTGAGTGGCGGTGCCGCCTGGGGTGATGCCGTTCACCCGGATGCCCGCGGCGGCCCAGGTCACGGCGGCGGTCTCGGTGATGCTGTTGAGCGCGCGCTTCATGGCGCCGTAGGCGGGCAGGAAGCGGTTGGCGCGGCGGCTGCCGATGCTGGAGTTGTTGACGATCGCCCCGCCTGCGCCGCGCCGCATGAGCGTGGCCTCGGCGGTCATGGCGGTCCACTGCGCGCGGAAGTTCACCGCGAACTGCTCGTCGATGTCCTCGTCGGTCGTGGCGTCGAGCGGGCCGGGCCGCTGTGCGACCGCGCCGTTGTTGAAGGCGCCGTCGAGCCGTCCGTGCAGCTTCTCGACGCGGTCAATGGCGGCGCGGATGGCCGCGCGGTCGGCGAGGTCCATGGTGACGGCGTCGGCGATGCCGGCGTCGGCCCGGATCTCGGTGACGATCCGGTCGAGGGCGGCGGTGGTGCGGGCGGCGAGCACGACGGCAGCGCCTTCCCGGGCGAAGAGTCGCGCCGCGGCCTCCCCGATGCCGCGGCTGGCGCCAGTGACGAATAGGACCTTGCCCGCGAGCAGGCCGATGGGGCTGGTGTCGATGTCTGCCATGCCAGCAGCGTGCGTGACGTCGGCTGCCCTGATACAGGCACAACTGGTACCACGCTACGCGTCCGCGCGGCATGCACACTGGAGACATGGATAAGCAGGAGCTTGGGGCCTTCCTCCGCAGCCGTCGCGAGCGGCTTCGCCCGCAGGACGTCGGCCTCCCCTCCGGTGCGCGGCGCAGGACGCCGGGCCTGCGCCGCGAGGAGGTCTCGGTCCTCGCGCACATCTCCACGGAGTACTACGTCCGGCTGGAGCAGGGCCGGGCGCCGCGGCCGTCAGGCGAGGTCCTCGCGGGAATCGCCGGCGCGCTGCGGCTCACGGCCGCGGAGTCCAGTCACCTCCACGTCCTGGCGGGCACCGCGGACAGCCGGGCCAGGCTGCACCAGCGGGACGTGCGCCCGAGCATCCTCGCGTTGCTTGAGCGGCTGCCGCAGACGGCCGCGTTCGTGACGTCCGCGGCGTTTGAGGTGCTCGCCTGGAATGACCTCGCGGCGGCCCTGATGGAAGACTTCGCCGCGCTCGCCCCCGAAGACCGCAACCTCGCCCGCAAGGCGTTCCTCGGCCCGGCGCGGCCGCAGGCGCCGCTGTACGGCATCTCGGACGCCGCCGAGTTCCGCCACCACGTCGTCATGGAGCTGCGGTCCGCCGTTGCCAGGTACCCGTCGGATCCCGCGGTGACCGGGCTGGTCGAAGAGTTGCGTGACGGCAGCCCCGAGTTCTCCCGGCTCTGGGAGCGGCACGACGTGCAAGCGGCGCCGACGCTCAGGAAGACCTTCCGCCATCCGGCCGTTGGGGAGATCACCCTCGACTGCGACTCACTCAAGCTCACCGATCGGGACCAGAACCTCGTGCTCTACACCGCGCCGCAGGGATCGAGTGACGCGGACGCCCTGGCCCTGCTGAGCATTTTCGTGACCGAGAGCATCAGCGCACGGTGACGCCGCGCCGCCTGGACATCTCCGGCAGGTGAACGGCCCTCGCTTACGTGGTGACCTTCCCGGTAATTTTCGGGGCTGGTATTGAGCGTTCGGTCTCCAGGCCCCAAGCTCTAGCTAATGAGGCGCCAGATCTTGTAACAGGTGTCCCGTCTGCGTCGAGTTTCATCCGTGATGGGGGTCATGAGCTGAGATGAATGCTTCCGGACCTGGCGCAGCAAGCACGACCCGTCGGCCACGGCACGCGGCCGCAATCGCGGCGGCCGCGCTCGCCGTCGCTCTCGTGGCGGCCGGGTGCGGAGTCGGGCAAGCCGGATCCGCCGGACTGACCACGCCGATGTCCGAGATCGAGGTCATGGCCTACGCGGCGACGATGAAGGCGAGCTCGGCTGACGCCTCCGTGACGACCACCTTTTCCACCGGCAACCACAAGATCGATGAGACGTCGACTGAATCGGGGCCGGTTTCCTGGGCGGCCAATGAGGCCCAGTTCAAGACGACCATAAGCATGAATGGAATAGCGCAGCTGACCATTCGGCAGATTATCGAGGGAAACCACGCCTACTCACGGCTCTTGAGTCCCGTGCACATCCCTGGCAGTCTCGCCTCGCTGGTACCCGACCTATCGGGCTGGGAGGAAACGACCTGGTCAGGTACGTCGTCAGACGACTCGTCCCAGCTCTTGTCCACCCTGTTCCTCGGGCCAGGTGGCCAGGGAAACGTGCTGAATCCGGCGCCCCTGCTGGCGCTGCTTGAGGCCCACGCCAGCTCTATACGGAACCTGGGAAGCGCGGTTCTTGACGGAGTCAGCACAACTCACTACCGGGCGCTCATTCCGCTTTCGCGTCTGGGTGACATCAGCCCGGCCGAGCTCAGGCAGGCCAGGCAGGTCCTCGGGAGCAGTTCCCTCAGCTTTGACTACTGGATCGACTCCGGCGGCCTGCTCCGCCAGCTTCGCTTCGGCATCAGCCTGCGCCAGCCCCGGCAGCCGAAGGGCACGCCTAGCCCTCCTGGGCAGGTGACGTTGCCGATCAGCTATCCCATCTCAGCCTCGACTACGCTGCGGCTGTCGAACTACGGAACGCCGGTGGACATCGTCTTGCCGACGTCGTCTCAGATCACGTCCCAGGTCTCGTGTACGGCCTCGTCATCCGGCTTCGATTGCAGCAGCTAAGCTAAGCTCCCCGTTCAGGCCGGCCCTCAGGCGAGACCACCCAGCGCGATCAGGACAGTGAGAGGTGCCCGCGGAGCGCGCTGAGGAAATCCGGCGCGTCAAACAGCTCACCAGCGGAGACGACGCCGGTCGTCCTTGCCTGGCCGGCCAGGATGCGCTGTACCGCCTCCACCGCCAGTGGCGCCGTGACCGCGTAGATGTCCCGGCCACGAGCAATCGCCCGCCGCTCCTGCCCGCCGCGGCGCACGACGACGTCGACCATGAACGTCTGGGCGGACCGGCCACGCTCGTCGGCCGGCGTCGGGCCGGGCGTCCGCGCGGCGGCCAGGTCGTCGGCCGCCTGCGTGGTCATGTAGGTGCATACCTCGGGGATGGCCAGGTGGCTGGGGATGGTGACGACGTCCGCCATGGTGAACCCGCTGATGACCGGGCGAGTGCCCAGCGGGGCCGGGAACGACCATTGCACCGTCGGCGGGACATCGTCGTGGTACTCCAGCTGGCCGTTCGTGAAGCGGACGCGGCGGCCGTTGCGCCGCTGGCCGGAGACCTTGCCCGCGGCGCGCGTCCCAGCCGTGGGATGCCAGCTGCTCAGCCCGTAGGCGACATGTGCCTCCTCGGCCGTCTTCCAGTCGCCCATCGCCGCGGTGGCCAGCAGGTCGCCGAGGCCGCCGAAGAAGGCCATCGCGGGAAGCACGACGATGCCCGCCTCGCGGGCGCGGTCGGCGAAGCACGTGAACGTGTCCGCGTTGGCCTCGATCTCGGCGGCCACGTCCACGTAACCGATGCCCGCCCGCAGTGCCGCCTCGATCACCGGGGCCGCGGTCGTGGCGAACGGCCCGGCGCAGTTGATCACGGCCGCGGCGCCGGTCAGTGCCCGGTCGATTGAGGCCGGGTCGTCGGCCGACGCGAGGCGAACGTCGAGTCCGGGCTGGTCGCTGGCCAGTGCCCGCAACTTCTCCGTGTCGCGGCCGGCCAGCAGCGGGATGAGCCCGCGATCGCGCAATTCGGCCACGACGAACCGCCCGGTGTGCCCGTACGCGCCAAAGACCGTCACTACCTGACCTGATGGCATCAAAATTCCCCCTGCGCCCGATTGATCGTGCTCGCTTGCTTCACGCTGGTCATCCTGCCGGCCGCCGCTACCGCCGGCCAGTGTCCGGAACGCCAATATCCGTACAATTCCGGACGTGAGTACCGTCGCGCTGGCCGTCACCGACGGCATGCTGCACTTTGAGCTGGGCCTGGCCTACGAGGTCTTCGGCGCGCCCCCGCCGGGCGTGACCGTCGGCTGGTACGACGTCGTCGTCTGCGGCGCGGGCACCGCGCGCGTCGGCCGGTTCCTGCTGGAGCCAGACGGCGGGCTCGAGCAGCTGGCGCGGGCGGACACGGTGATCGTCCCGGCCCTGGCCGATGCGCACACCGACCCGCCCGCCGACCTGGTCGAGGCGCTGCGCGCGGCCCACGAGGCGGGCGCGCGGGTGGCCTCCCTGTGCACCGGCGCCTTCGCGCTGGCCGCCGCGGGCCTGCTCCACGGACGGCGGGCGACCACGCACTGGGCGCACACCGGGGCTCTGGCCGCCCGCTACCCCCAGGTGCAGGTCGACCCGGACGTCTTGTACATCGACAACGGCAGCGTGCTCACCTCGGCGGGCAAGGCCGCCGCCATGGACCTGTGCCTGCACCTGGTCCGCCGCGACCATGGCTCGGCGGTCGCCAACATGGTCGCCCGTCGCCTGGTGGTTCCGCCGCACCGGGCCGGTGGCCAGGCCCAGTTCGTCACCGCCCCGGTGCCCGCGACCGACGGGCACCGGCTGGCCGAGCTGCTTGCCTGGGCGACGCAGCGGCTGGACCAGGCGCTGACCGTGGAAGACCTGGCCCGTCAGGCCAGCATGAGCTCGCGCAACCTCGGCCGCCACTTCAGGTCGGTCACCGGCACCACGCCGCTGCAGTGGCTCGCGACCGAGCGGGTCCGCCGTGCGCAGGAACTGCTCGAGACCACCAGCGACAGCGTCGAGGCCGTCGCGGCCGCTGTCGGCCTGGGGACCGCCACGACGCTGCGACGGCACTTCAACCGGGCCGTCGGCGTCCCACCGGACGCCTACCGCCGCACCTTCAGGAGCTAGCGGCCGGAGGGCAGCACCCCAGGCCGGGTCGAGCCATGACACACGATCGCCAAGAATCGGGTAACCTATCTAAGGCACTCATGGCGGAGTAGCTCAGTCGGCAGAGCAAGCGGCTCATAATCGCTGTGTCACCGGTTCAAGTCCGGTCTCCGCTACGACGGGCCTCTCGGCCTCCAGGGAATAGCTTCTCAAGTCCCCTGGTTCTCGTGAGGTCATCCCTCGCGCTGGGCAGACGCCTGGCGCTTAGTTATCACTGGGTCCTACTGGGTAGAAAGGCACTCCATCGTGGCTGCCACCGACGTCCGGCCGAAGATCACGCTGGCTTGCCAGGAGTGCAAGCACCGCAACTACATCACCAAGAAGAACCGGCGTAACGACCCGGACCGTCTTGAGCTGAAGAAGTACTGCCCGAACTGCCGCTGCCACACGGCGCACCGCGAGACTCGCTAGTCGCGGCCGCGCTGTCCCCGTGGCGCTTAACACCGACTACGTCGGCCGGGTCTTCGGGCCTGGCCTCCCCTATGAGGTCAGCCGGGTCAAGATCGCTGAGTTCGCGGACGCCATCGGCGAGCCGAGCCCGCTGTGCCGGGACCGGGAGGCCGCGGTCAAGGCGGGCTACCCGGACGTGATCGCGCCGCCCACTTTTGCGATCGTCATCAGCATGGCCAGCAGCAGGGTCGTCCAGGACGACCCTGGGCTGGGCCTTGACTACGCCATGGTGGTCCACGGGGAGCAGCGCTTTTCCCATGCCCGCCCGCTGCACGCGGGCGACGTGGTTGTCGCGACGTCCACCGTTGAGTCAATCCGCGTTGTCGGGGGCATGTCCCTGTTGACGACCGTCACCGACATCTCCACAGTCGAGGGCGAGCATGTCTGCACAGCCAAGTCCGTCATCGTCGAGCGCGGCAAGTAGCGCGGGAACAAGGGGGCACGGTGCCAAATTACGAGGACATCGAGGTAGGCACCACGATCCCGTCGCGGAGCTACCCGCTCAAGCGCGTCGACCTGGTCAAGTACGCGGGCGCCTCAGGTGACTTCAACATCATCCACTGGAACGAGCGGGCGGCCAGGCAGGTCGGCCTGCCTGACGTCATCGCCCACGGCATGCTCACCATGGCCCAGGGCGGCAAGTTCGTGACCGAGTGGGCCGACGGCGACCCGGCGGCGATCCTGGACTACAGCGTGCGGTTCTCCGCGATGGTCCCGGTCCCCGACGACGACGAGGGCGCCACCGTCGAGGTCAGCGGCAAGGTCATCAAGAAGCTGGGCGACAACCAGGTCGAGGTCGACCTGGCCGCCCGCTCGGGTGACACCAAGGTCCTTAGCCGCTCGCGCGCGGTCGTCCGCCTGCCGTGAGCCCATGACGCTGCTAGCGCAGTACACCACGCTCGGGCTCGGCGGCCCGGCTCGGGCCTTCGTCCCCGCGACCACGGACGAGAGCCTCGTCCAGGCGGTCGCCGCCGCCGATGCGGCCGGGGAACCCATCCTCATCCTCGGCGGCGGGAGCAACCTCGTCATCGGCGATGATGGCTTCCCGGGTATGGTCGTCCATGTCGACACGGCTGGCGTGACCTACGCCCGCACCCGCGATGGCGTCGAGATGACGGTCGCGGCCGGGGAGAACTGGGACGACATCGTGGCCGCCACGGTCGCCGAGGGGCTGGCCGGGCTTGAGTGCCTGTCTGGCATCCCGGGCCGGGCCGGCGCGACCCCCATCCAGAACGTCGGCGCCTACGGCCAGGAAGTGTCAGAGGCCATCACCAGCGTGCGGGTCCGCGATCGCCTGACCGGGACTACGGCCACGCTTCAGAACGGCGAGTGCCAGTTCTCCTACCGCACCTCCCTGTTCAAGCGGGCGGGGCTTCCTGCCGCCCCGCCCGGCCCGGCTGCTCCGGCGACGCCGGTCGCGACCGCGCTGGGTGCTCGCTACGTGGTACTCGGCGTGACGTTCTGGCTACAGGATGACGGCAAGCTCTCCCGGCCCGTACGGTACGAGGGACTGGCCAGCGAGCTGGGCGTCGAGATCGGCGACCGGGTGCCGGTTGCGGACGTGCGGCAGGCCGTCCTGGCGATCCGCGGCAGCAAGGGCATGGTGGTCAGCCCGGACGACCCGGACAGCCGCAGCGCGGGGTCATTCTTCACTAACCCGATCGTCGTGGCCGGGCAGCTGGCGCACGTCGAGTCGGTCGCGGCCGACCGGGGCCTCGGGCCGGTGCCCCGGTTCCCCGCCAGCGGCGAGAACCTCGTCAAGATCCCCGCCGCCTGGCTCATCGAGCGCTCAGGCTTCACCAAGGGCTACGGCACGCCCGGCGGCGCACGGGTCTCGTCCAAGCACACCCTCGCCCTGGTCAATGGGGGCGACGCGACCACGAGTGACCTGCTGGCGCTGGCCCGCGAGATCGTCCGCGGCGTTCAGGCCGCCTTCGGCGTGACCCTGGAGCCCGAGCCGATCCTCGTCGGCGCCACCCTCTAGCCCGGCCTGCCGCCGCGTCATTGCTGTCGTGGCCGCTTGCCCGCGCTGTCACATTGCTGCTGTCCGGGCCTGTCTGGGCCGGGGCTAGGCGGCGAGCCATTCGTCGATGCCCGCCAGCAGGCGATCCCTCACCAAGCTGGGAGCGGCCGAGCCCAGGATCGACATCCGGGCCAGGCTGGCGAGCTCAGGATCGGTGAAGCCGTGCACGTCACGGGCGATCTCGTACTGGCTGAGCAGCCGGGGACCGAAAAGCAGCGGGTCGTCCGCGCCCAGAGCGATGGGCACGCCGGCCTCGAACAGGGTGCGAACCGGGACGGCTCGGGCCGAGGAAACGACGCCGAGCGAGACATTGGATGCCGGGCAGACCTCAAGCGTGACGTTCTGGCTGGCCAATCGCTGCACCAGGGCTGGGTCCTCAACCGACCTGACACCATGCCCGATCCGGTTCGCGTGCAGGTCATCCAGGCAGGCGATCACGCTGCGCGGGCCGACGAGCTCGCCTCCGTGGGGGGCGAGCAGCAGGCCAGCGCGGTCGGCGATGCGGAACGCCGAGGCGAATTCCTCCGCCGGGCCACGCCGCTCGTCGTTGGACAGCCCGAAGCCGATGACGCCCTGGCCGGCGTACTGCACGGCCAGCCGGGCCAGCGTGCGAGCGTCTAGCGGGTGCCTGATGCGGTTGGCGGCGACGATGATCCCGATGCCCACCCCGGTGGCCAGCTCGGCCTTGCTCGCGGCATCCAGGATGATCTCGGTGAAGTTCGTGATCCCGCCGAAGGTGGCGGCAAAGCCCGAGGGGTCCACCTGCAGTTCCAGCCAGCCGGACCCCTCCGCCGCCTCGTCCTCGGCGATCTCGCTGACCAGCCGGAACAGGTCCTGGGGCGTCTTGAGCACCGACCGTGCGGTGTCATAAAGCCGCTGGAAGCGGAACCAGCCCCGCTCGTCGGCGGTGGACAACTGCGGCGGCCATTCCTCGGTGAGCGCTGGCGGCAGGCTTACCCCGTGCCTTTTCGCCAGGTCGACCATCGTCGAATGGCGCATCGCACCGGTCAGGTGCAGGTGCAGGTGCGCCTTGGGCAGCGCCACCAGGTCCTTCGCTTGGCTCGTAAGGCAAGTTACGGACGTGGCTGTCAGACCTGGCGAGCGCTCCATCGCCTTATTGTGGCGGACTTACTCAGCTTCGGAGAGAAGCTTGCCTATACGTCCCACGCCTTCCTCGATGTCGGCGTCGGCCATGGCGTAGGACAGCCGGAAGTACCCCTGCGTGCCAAACGCCTCGCCTGGGACGACCGCGACCTCGGCCTGCTCGAGGATCAGGGAGGCGAGCTCGGAGGAAGTCTGCGGGCGCTGGCCCCTGAGCTCCTTGCCAAGAACTCCCTTGACGCTCGGGTAGGCGTAGAAGGCCCCCTGCGGCTCGGGGCAGGTCACGCCAGGGATCTCGTTGAGCATCCGGACGATCGTCTTGCGACGGCGGTCGAACGCCCTCCTCATCTCATCGACGGCGGTCAGGTCGCCCGTCACGGCGGCCAGCGCGGCGGCCTGTGAGACATTGGCCACATTGGAGGTGGCGTGGCTCTGCAGGTTGGTCGCGGCCTTGATGACGTCCTTCGGGCCGATCATCCAGCCCACTCGCCAGCCGGTCATCGCGTAGGTCTTCGCGACGCCGTTGAGCACCACCGCCTGGTCGGCGATCTGCGGGGTTTGCACCGGGATGCTGGAGAACTTGGCGTCGCCGTAGACGAGGTGCTCGTAGATCTCGTCGGTCACGACCCAGATGCCGTGGGAGGCGGCCCACTCGCCGATCGCCTTAACCTGCTCGGGCGAGTACACCGCGCCGGTCGGGTTGGAGGGAGAGACGAAGAGCAGCAGCTTGGTCTTGTCCGTGCGAGCCGCCTCGAGCTGGTCGACCGTCACCAGGTAGCCACTGGTCTCGTCGGCATCCACCTGGACGGTCTTGCCGCCAGCGAGTGCGATCGCCTCAGGGTAGGTGGTCCAGTACGGGGCGGGCACGATGGCCTCATCACCCTCGTCGAGCAGCGTGGCGAACGTCTGGTAGACGGCCTGCTTGCCACCGTTGGTCACGAGCACCTGGTCGGCGGACACCTGGTACCCGGAGTCCCTGAGGGTCTTGTCCGCGATGGCCTGCTTCAGCTCGGGCAGGCCGCCCGCCGGGGTGTACTTGTGGAACCTCGGCTCAGCCGCGGCGCGCTGGGCGGCCTCGACGATGTAGCCGGGCGTGGGGAAGTCTGGCTCGCCTGCGCCGAACCCGATGACCGGGCGACCGGCCGCCTTCAGCGCCTTGGCTTTCGCATCTACGGCCAGGGTCGCGGACTCGGAGATGGCGAACACGCGGGCCGATATTCTCGTGGTTGGCATACATCCATGGTGTCACCCCCGTGGCGTGGGCGTCGCCCCGATATCGGTCGTGGCGTGGGCTTGGGTCGCGTACGGGGCGGGGAACACTGTATGGTTCGACGGAAGGGTCGCGTCCTGGGTACACTCGGGTGATTGCAACTCGTAGGGCAGTAGCTCAATTGGTAGAGTCCCGGTCTCCAAAACCGGCGGTTGGGGGTTCGAGTCCCTCCTGCCCTGCTAGCGCTGACCGACTGGACCAGGGTGTCCAGCAGGTCTGCGCGAATTTGGTCCGTTCAGTGCTGCACAGGTGAGGACATTGGCAACCCAGACAGGCGCGAGCGCAGAGCGACGGAGCGGGTCCGGGCGTGCCGACAAGCGGGAGAGGACGACTCCTGCCGTCTTCGCCCGGCAGGTGGCGGCGGAGCTCCGTAAGGTGATCTGGCCCACTCGTCGTGAGCTTGGCACTTACACCACTGTGGCACTCGTGTTCGTGATCATCATGACCGCCATCGTGACGAGCCTGGACTATGGGTTCACGAAGCTGATGTTCTACATCTTCGGCTGAGCACCCGTCGTCAACTGGCCCGCTAAGAGGGGAATCCGCGGTCTCGTGCCGGGCGTGCCGCGCGTTGATTACCTGTGCGGGTACGGCTCGTGGCACCATGATCACCGAACACAGAACAGAGCGGATGAACGTGCCCGAGTCCCAGCTGCACGTGGATGAGTACCGGGCTACCAGCGCAGTGGATGGAGGCAGCCGAAGTGACAGATGAGACGCACCAGCTCGATAGCTTCGATGATGATGCTGTAGACCCGGTCGCCCTTGTGGACGAAGAGGCTGACGGGGCTGACGAGGCCGATGCGACTGATGATGAGGCTGACGAGCTTGCCGAGGCCGAGGCGGGCATCGAGCCAGAAGCCGCGCACGAGAACGCCGGGCCTGAGGACGAGGCAGGGGAAGCCAAGCCTGAAGGCGCGGTAGAGGAACTCGGGGCGCTGGACACCGTCGAGGAATTCAAGCGCGAACTGCGGATGCTGCCGGGCGACTGGTATGTCATCCACTCGTATGCGGGCTACGAGAACCGGGTGAAGACCAACCTGGAAAGCCGCATCATGTCGCTCAACATGGAGGACTACATCTTCCAGATCGAGGTCCCCACCCATCAGGTGACCGAGATCAAGAGCGGCAAGAAGACGACCGTCAACGAGAAGGTCCTGCCGGGCTACATCCTGGTCCGGCTGGAGTTGACGGACGAGTCCTGGGCCGTGGTGCGGAACACGCCGGGCGTCACCGGGTTCGTCGGCCTGTCCAACCGGCCGTCCCCGCTGCCGCTTTCGGAGGTGGCTGGCCTGCTGGCCCCGGAGCCCGCGGAGGGCACCAAGCCGGCCGAGGCGGCCAAGGTGAAGGCGCCGGAATACGAGGTCGGCGAGTCGGTTACCGTTATGGACGGGCCGTTCGCGACGCTGCCCGCGACCGTCAACGAGGTCAACTCGGTCACCCAGAAGCTCAAGGTTCTCGTGTCGATCTTCGGCAGGGAGACGCCCGTCGAGCTTTCCTTCGACCAGGTCGCGAAGATCTGAGAGGAACTGTAAGCAATGCCGCCAAGAAAGAAGCTCAAGACCGTCGTCAAGGTCCAGCTGCCTGCGGGCAAGGCCACCCCGGCCCCGCCCGTCGGTACCGCCCTGGGCCCGCACGGCGTCAACATCATGGACTTCGTCCGGCAGTACAACGCCGCGACCGAGGCCCAGGCGGGGAACATCATCCCGGTCGAGATCTCGATCTTTGAGGACCGCTCCTTCTCCTTCGTCACCAAGACGCCGCCGGCGCCTGAGCTGATCAAGAAGGCCGCGGGCGTCGACAAGGGCTCCAAGGAGCCGCACACGACCAAGGTCGGCTCGATCACCGCCGCGCAGCTGCGCAGCATCGCCGAGACCAAGTTCCAGGACCTGAACGCCAACTCGATCGAGGCCGCGGAGAAGATCATCGCCGGCACCGCTCGCTCCATGGGCATCAAGGTCGAAGGCTAGGCACAAGGCACCACGCCGCCAGCGCGGTTCCAAGACCAGCCAGCGCAGGTCTGGAAAGGCCGCGCCGAGGATCACCACGCCGCCAGGCGCGCCTGATAGGATCGCGCACTTTGCGATCGGGCGCGCATCGGGGGGTACGGGGGGGTCGTCCCCCCGGAAGACAACAGTGGCAGGGCCTTGCGCGGGCCCTAGATGACCACGACTTCCATGTAGGGAGAGCATCATGAAGCGCAGCAAGTCCTATACAGACGCCGCGGCGAAGATCAACGCGGACAACCTGTACAGCCCGGTCGAGGCCGTCGAGCTGGCCAAGCAGACCACGGTGACCAAGTTCGACCCGACCGTCGAGGTGAACCTCCGGCTCGGCGTCGACCCGCGCAAGCAGGACCAGATGGTCCGCGGCACCGTTAACCTGCCCCACGGCACTGGCAAGACCGCTCGCGTCCTGGTCTTCGCGACCGGTGACCGCGCCGCCGAGGCGACGGCGGCCGGGGCCGACTTCGTCGGCTCCGACGACCTGATCGAGCGGATCCAGGGCGGGTTCCTCGACTTCGACGCGGTCGTCGCGACCCCGGACCTGATGGGCAAGGTTGGCCGCCTCGGCCGCGTGCTCGGCCCGCGGGGCCTCATGCCCAACCCCAAGACCGGTACCGTGACCCCCGACGTGGGCCGCGCGGTGTCCGACATCAAGGGCGGCAAGATCGAGTTCCGCACCGACCGGCACGGGAACCTCCACTTCATCATCGGCAAGGCGTCGTTCTCCCGTAATGACCTGCTGGAGAACTACGCGGCCGCGCTCGATGAGGTCATCAGGCTCAAGCCAGCCGCCGCCAAGGGGCGCTACCTCAAGAAGGTGACGTTCACCTCCACGATGGCCCCAGGCATCCCGGTCGACCCGAACAAGACCCGCGCCTTCTTCGACGAGGACGCGACCGCCAGCGCGTAACCGCCACCGGCGACAGCGACGCGCCCCGCAGGGATCACCTGCGGGGCGCGTTCTGTTGCCCGCCGTCGCGGCGGGTGGGCAAGTTGGCTCAAGGGAAGTACTGGGCATATACTGATACCGCCAAAGACCGCTGGATGCTGTGTCGTGCCCGGAGGGCAGGCCCAGTCGAAGGTTCCGGAGACGGACGTCCCGCGCAGGTGATCATGTGAGCCTCATCCTCTCCGCTGGAGTGGTAGCCGCCCCGTGTGCCTGCGCACCGGGGCGTTCGTCGTCTCGGGGGTCCGGGGTATTCCCCGGCGGGCGCTGCGGCACTTTCACCCATCAGGGACGACATGAGGGAAGGAGGCTCATGGCTAAGGCTGAGAAGGCGACCGCTGTCGCCGAGCTCACTGACAAGTTCCGCACGTCAAGCGGCGCGGTACTGACCGAGTACCGAGGCCTGACGGTGGCGCAACTGTCGGAGCTGCGCGGCTCGCTCCGCGGCAACGCGACCTTCGCGGTGACGAAGAATACGCTCACCAAGATCGCGGCGCGCGAGGCCGGGCTGGGCGACGCGCTTGAGACGCTGCTGGCCGGGCCGTCCGCGATCGCGTTCGTCGAGGGGGATGTCGCTCAGGCCGCCAAGGGCCTGCTGGACTTCGCCAAGGCGAACCCGCTGCTCGTGATCAAGGGCGGCGTGCTCGACGGCAAGGCCATCTCCGCCTCCGAGGTCAGCAAGCTCGCTGACCTGGAGCCGCGCGAGGTGCTGCTGGCCAAGCTGGCCGGCGCCATGAAGGCGTCGATGGCCGGCGCGGCGGCGACGTTCAACGCGCTTCCGACGCAGATGGCGCTGCTGGCAGACGCCCTGCGGGCGAAGGCCGAGGCGGGCGCTCCCGCCGAGGCGCCGGAAGCAGAGACCAGCGCGGCGCAGACCGCGGAATAAGCAAGCTTCAGGAACCAGGAAAGGGAGAAGAACATGGCGAAGCTCAGCAGCGCCGAACTGCTCGACGCCTTCAAGGAGATGACCCTCCTCGAGCTGTCCGAGTTCGTGAAGGCCTTCGAGGAGACCTTCGACGTCAAGGCGGCCGCCCCGGTCGCGGCCGCTGTCGCCGCGCCCGGTGGCACCGGTGGCGGTGCCGCCGCCCCGGCCGAGGAGGAGCAGGACGAGTTCGACGTCATCCTCCAGGCCGCGGGGGACAAGAAGATCCAGGTCATCAAGGAGGTGCGCGGCCTCACCAGCCTCGGCCTCAAGGAGGCCAAGGACCTGGTCGACGGCGCGCCGAAGACCGTACTTGAGAAGGTCAACAAGGAAGCCGCGGAGAAGGCCAAGGCTGCCCTCGAGGGCGCCGGCGCCACGGTCCAGGTCAAGTAGTAGTACGGCCCCTCGAGGGTGCCCGGGACAGCCTCCCGGGCGAGCCTCGGGGGTTCCAGGGGCCTGGTCCCCTGGACGAGCATCCGTGGGCGCCGCCGGGCCACCGGCGGCGTCCACCGTCGTCTGCAGGGTCATCCCAGCTCACCGGGCTAGCTCACCGGATCAAGAGCTGGAATAACCGTCCTACCCTGCGGCGTTACCCTTCACACATCCGCACACATGTGGCATCGATCACGCGGCCAAACTTGCCCGAAGCGGCCTGTTTCGGCTTGACGTATCGCCCCGAACAGGGGACGCTGTGGAACAGGGTGAAACTCATATTGGCGTACCGTTGACAAGCAGTGCAGCTCTTGGCTACACTGACCATTTGCGCTGCACTCTAACGTCCGCGGTATCACTGAGCGTCTGCACACGGGGTTTCACCTGCCGCAGGGCGATGGCGTGCGTGCGCGGATCGCAACCGCGACAAGTTCGGAAGGACCCCTGTTGGCAGCATCGCGCAGCGCCTCCGCCACGAATCTAGGTCCCCGCCGCGTGTCCTTCGCGCGGATCAACGAGCCTCTGAAGGTTCCGGATCTGCTGGCCCTGCAGACCGAGTCATTTGACTGGCTGCTCGGCAACGAGAAGTGGAAGGCACGTATCTCGGCCGCCAAGGAGGCGGGACGTAAGGACATCGCCGAGCAGTCGGGCCTCGAAGAGATCTTCGAGGAGATCAGCCCGATCGAAGACTTCTCAGGCACCATGTCCCTGTCGTTCCGCGACCACCGCTTCGAGCCGCCCAAGTACTCCGCTGAGGAGTGCAAGGACAAGGACATGACGTACTCCGCCCCGATGTTCGTGACGGCGGAGTTCATCAACAACACCACCGGCGAGATCAAGAGCCAGACCGTGTTCATGGGCGACTTCCCGCTCATGTCCCGCAAGGGCACCTTCATCATCAACGGCACCGAGCGAGTAGTGGTCAGCCAGCTCGTCCGGTCCCCGGGTGTGTACTTTGACCGCCAGGTCGACAAGACCAGCGACAAGGACATCTACTCCTGCAAGGTCATCCCGAGCCGGGGTGCCTGGCTAGAGTTCGAGATCGACAAGCGCGACGCCGTCGGCGTCCGCATTGACCGCAAGCGCAAGCAGAGCGTCACCGTCCTGCTGAAGGCCCTCGGCTGGGACGACGCGCGGATTCTTGACCGGTTCGGCAACTACGAGTCCATGCGGGCGACCCTGGAGAAGGACCACACGGCCAACCAGGACGAGGCGCTGCTCGACATCTACCGCAAGCTGCGCCCGGGCGAGCCGCCGACCCGCGAGTCCGCGCAGGCGCTGCTTGAGAACCTCTACTTCAACGCCAAGCGCTACGACCTGGCCAAGGTCGGCCGGTACAAGGTCAACAGGAAGCTCGGCCTGGACCAGCCGATCCGGCAGGGGACGCTCAGCGAGGACGACATCGTCTCGACGATCGAGTACCTCGTCAAGCTCCACGCCGGCGAGGAGCAACTCGAGCGGACCGCTGAGGTCACCATCCCGGTGGAGACCGACGACATCGACCACTTCGGCAACCGGCGGCTGCGCACGGTGGGCGAGCTGATCCAGAACCAGGTTCGACTGGGTCTTGCCCGCATGGAGCGCGTCGTGCGCGAGCGGATGACTACCCAGGACGTCGAGGCGATCACGCCACAGACCCTGATCAACATCCGCCCGGTCGTCGCCTCCATCAAGGAGTTCTTCGGCACGAGCCAGCTGTCGCAGTTCATGGACCAGACCAACCCGCTGGCCGGCCTGACGCACAAGCGCCGCCTGTCCGCGCTTGGCCCGGGCGGCCTGTCCCGTGAGCGGGCCGGGTTCGAGGTCCGTGACGTGCACCCCAGCCACTACGGCCGGATGTGCCCGATCGAGACGCCGGAAGGCCCGAACATCGGCCTCATCGGCTCGCTGTCGAGCTACGCCCAGGTCAACGCGTTCGGCTTCGTCGAGACGCCCTACCGTAAGGTCATCGACGGCGTCGTCACCGACAGCGTCGACTACCTGACCGCGGACGAGGAAGACCGCCACGTCATCGCCCAGGCCAACACGCCTATCGCCGATGACGGCCGGTTCGCCACCGACCGGGTGCTCGTCCGCAGGAAGGGCGGCGAGGTCGACCAGATCCCGCCGGACGAGGTCGACTACATGGACGTGTCCGCGCGTCAGATGACGTCGGTCGCGACCGCGATGATCCCGTTCCTTGAGCACGACGACGCCAACCGCGCGCTCATGGGGTCCAACATGCAGCGCCAGTCCGTTCCGCTCCTAAGGGCAGAATCCCCGCTTGTCGGCACCGGCATGGAATACCGGGCCGCGACCGACGCGGGCGACGTCATCCTCGCGGAGAAGGCGGGCGTGGTCGAGGAGTGCTGCGCCGACTTCGTCACCGTGATGAACGATGACGGCACCCGCAGCACCTACCACGTGCTGAAGTTCCGCCGGTCGAACCAGGGCACCTGCTTCAACCAGAAGCCCATCGTGGAAGAGGGCATGCGGGTTGAGGTCGGCCAGGTACTGGCCGACGGGCCCTGCACCGACCAGGGCGAGATGGCGCTGGGCAAGAACCTGCTCGTCGCGTTCATGCCGTGGGAGGGCCACAACTACGAGGACGCGATCATCCTGTCGCAGCGCCTCGTGCAAGATGACGTGCTTTCCTCCATCCACATCGAGGAGCACGAGGTCGACGCCCGGGACACCAAGCTGGGGCCGGAGGAGATCACCAGGGACATCCCGAACGTCTCCGATGAGGTCCTGGCCGACCTGGACGAGCGCGGCATCATCCGCATCGGGGCCGAGGTCGTCAACGGCGACATCCTAGTCGGCAAGGTCACGCCCAAGGGCGAGACCGAGCTGACCCCGGAGGAGCGACTGCTGCGCGCGATCTTCGGCGAGAAGGCGCGCGAGGTCCGCGACACCTCACTGAAGGTGCCGCACGGCGAGGAGGGCAAAGTCATCGGCGTCCGCGTGTTCACGCGCGAGGACGGCGACGAGCTCCCGCCCGGCGTCAACCATCTGGTCCGCGTCTACGTGGCGCAAAAGCGCAAGATCACCGACGGCGACAAGCTGGCGGGACGGCACGGCAACAAGGGCGTCATCTCCAAGATCCTGCCCGTGGAGGACATGCCGTTCCTCGCCGATGGCACCCCGGTGGACATCGTGCTCAACCCGCTCGGCGTCCCCGGCCGGATGAACGTCGGCCAGGTACTTGAGACCCACCTCGGGTGGGTAGCCAAGACCGGGTGGCGGGTCGATGGCGACGACGAGGACTGGAAGGGCCGGCTGCGGGCCATCGGCGCGGACGCGAGCGAGCCCGACACCAACGTCGCGACCCCCGTCTTCGACGGCGCTCACGAGGAGGAGATCACCGGCCTGCTCGGCTCCACGCTGCCCAACCGTGACGGCGACCAGATGATCGGCTCACGCGGCAAGACCACCCTGTTCGACGGCCGCACCGGCGAGCCGTTCAAGGACCCGGTCTCCGTCGGCTACATCTACATCCTCAAGCTCCTGCACCTCGTGGACGACAAGATCCACGCCCGGTCCACCGGCCCGTACTCCATGATCACCCAGCAGCCGCTCGGTGGTAAGGCGCAGTTCGGTGGCCAGCGCTTCGGCGAGATGGAGGTGTGGGCACTGGAGGCCTACGGCGCCGCCTACGCCCTGCAGGAGCTGCTCACGATCAAGTCCGACGACGTGCTCGGCCGCGTGAAGGTCTACGAGGCCATCGTCAAGGGCGAGAACGTCCCAGAGCCCGGCATCCCCGAGTCCTTCAAGGTCCTCATCAAGGAAATGCAGTCGCTCTGCCTCAATGTGGAGGTCCTGTCCAGTGACGGTGCGGCCATCGAGATGCGCGACACCGACGAGGACGTCTTCCGCGCGGCGGAAGAACTCGGCATCGACCTGTCCCGGCGGGAGCCGAGCAGTGTCGAAGAGGTCTGACCTTCACAAGCCCACCGAAGGGGGAGTTAAACCACAGTGCTAGACGTCAACTTCTTTGACGACCTTCGCATCGGGCTGGCCACTGCCGAGGACATCAGGCAGTGGTCTCACGGTGAGGTAAAGAAGCCGGAGACCATCAACTACCGCACGCTCAAGCCGGAAAAGGACGGGCTCTTCTGCGAGAAGATCTTCGGCCCCACCCGGGACTGGGAGTGCTACTGCGGCAAGTACAAGCGCGTACGGTTCAAGGGCATCATCTGCGAGCGCTGCGGCGTCGAGGTCACGCGGGCCAAGGTCCGTCGTGAGCGGATGGGCCACATCGAGCTGGCCGCGCCGGTGACCCACATCTGGTACTTCAAGGGCGTTCCGTCCCGGCTGGGCTACCTGCTGGACCTCGCGCCGAAGGACCTGGAGAAGGTCATCTACTTCGCCGCGTACATGATCACGTACGTGGACGACGAGGCCCGCCAGCGTGACCTGCCCTCGCTCGAGGCGCGGATCACGGTCGAGCGGACCCAGCTCGAGCAGCGCCGGGACAACGACATCGAGACCCGGCAGAAGAAGCTCGAGGGCGACCTGGCCGAGCTAGAGGCGTCCGGCGCGAAGAGCGACGTGCGCCGCAAGCTGCGCGAGTCCGCGGACCGCGAGATGAAGCAGATCCGCGACCGGGCCGGCAAGGAGATCGACCGCATCGACGAGGTGTGGTCCAGGTTCAAGGGCCTGAAGGTCCAAGACCTGGAGGGCGACGAGGTTCTCTACCGCGAGATGCGGGACCGGTTCGGCCGGTACTTCCGCGGCGGCATGGGTGCCCAGGCCATCCAGGACCGGCTCGCGACCTTCGACCTGGAGGCCGAGGCGGCGGACCTGCGGGAGACCATCCGCAGTGGCAAGGGGCAGAAGAAGGCCCGCGCGCTCAAGCGGCTCAAGGTCGTGTCCGCGTTCCTCAACACGCGCAACAGCCCGATGGGCATGGTCCTCGACTGCATCCCGGTGATCCCGCCGGACCTGCGGCCGATGGTCCAGCTCGACGGTGGCCGGTTCGCGACGTCCGACCTGAACGACCTGTACCGGCGCGTCATCAACCGGAACAACCGCCTCAAGAGGCTCCTTGACCTCGGTGCTCCCGAGATCATCGTGAACAACGAGAAGCGGATGCTCCAGGAGGCCGTCGACAGCCTCTTCGACAACGGCCGTCGCGGCCGCCCGGTCACCGGGCCAGGCAACCGGCCGCTGAAGAGCCTGTCCGACATGCTCAAGGGCAAGCAGGGCCGGTTCCGCCAGAACCTGCTGGGCAAGCGCGTCGACTACTCCGGCCGTTCGGTCATCGTGGTCGGTCCGCAGCTGAAGCTGCACCAGTGCGGCCTGCCCAAGCAGATGGCGCTCGAGCTCTTCAAGCCATTCGTGATGAAGCGGCTGGTCGACCTCAACCACGCGCAGAACATCAAGTCGGCCAAGCGCATGGTGGAGCGGGCGCGCCCGGTCGTGTGGGACGTGCTCGAGGAGGTCATCACCGAGCACCCGGTCCTGCTGAACCGGGCGCCGACGCTGCACCGCCTCGGCATCCAGGCGTTCGAGCCGCAACTGGTCGAGGGCAAGGCCATCCAGATCCACCCGCTCGTGTGCACCGCGTTCAACGCGGACTTCGACGGCGACCAGATGGCGGTTCACCTGCCGCTGTCGGCCGAGGCCCAGGCCGAGGCGCGGATCTTGATGCTGTCGACCAACAACATCCTCAAGCCCGCCGACGGCAAGCCGGTCACCATGCCCACCCAGGACATGGTCATCGGGCTGTACTGCCTGACGCGGCAGGACGAGGGTGTCCCTGGCGAGGGCCGGGCGTTCGTCAACCTGGCCGAGGCCATGATGGCCTACGACAAGAACGAGCTGTCCCTGCAGGCCAAGATCAGCATCCGGCTGAACACCGTCGTCCCGCCGAAGGACTACCCCGTCCCCGAGGACTGGGCGCCGGGCATGCCGCTGCGCCTGGAGACCACCATCGGCCGCGTGATCTTCAACGAGGCGCTGCCGGCGGACTTCCCGTTCGTCAACTACGGCGTCGGGAAGAAGCAGCTGTCGGTCATCGTCAACTCGCTCGCCGAGTCGTACCCGAAGGTCCAGGTGGCGCAGTCGCTTGACAACCTGAAGGACGCCGGGTTCCACTGGGCGACCAGGGCCGGCGTGACCATCGGCATCGAGGATGTCGTGGCCCCGCCGAACAAGAAGAACATCCTGGACGGCTACGAGCGCCGTGCTGACAAGGTGCAGCGTGAGTACGAGCGCGGCCTGATCACCGACGACGAGCGTCGTCAGGAGCTCATCGAGATCTGGACGCACGCGACCGCCGAGGTCGCGCAGGACATGGAGAAGGCCTTCCCGGCGACTAACCCCGTCTGGATGATGGTCAACTCCGGTGCCCGTGGTAACCCGATGCAGATCCGGCAGATCGCCGGAATGCGTGGCCTGGTGTCCAACCCGAAGGGCGAGACGATTCCCCGGCCGATCAAGTCCTCCTTCCGTGAGGGCCTGACCGTGCTCGAGTACTTCATCTCGACCCACGGTGCCCGCAAGGGCCTCGCGGACACCGCCCTGCGGACCGCCGACTCCGGGTACCTCACCCGGCGACTGGTCGACGTGGCGCAGGACGTCATCGTCCGCGAGGAGGACTGCGGCACGGACCGGCGGTTCCCGATGGAGATCGCGGAGCGGGGCGCCGATGGCGTCCTGCGCAAGCTGGACAACATCGAGAACACCGGCACCGGGCGCAGCCTGGCCGAGGACATCGAGGTCGACGGCACGATCCTGGCCAAGGTGAACGACGACACCACGGAGACGCTCATCGACCGCCTGGTCGAAGCGGGCGTCGACACGATCAGGGTGCACAATGTCCTGGTCTGCGAGGCCAAGATCGGCGTTTGCGCCAAGTGCTACGGTCGCTCGCTGGCCTCAGGCAAGCGGGTGGACGTGGGCGAGGCCGTCGGTATCGTCGCCGCGCAGTCCATCGGCGAGCCCGGCACCCAGCTGACGATGCGTACCTTCCACACCGGTGGTGTGGCGGGTGCCGACATCACCCACGGCCTGCCCCGTATCACCGAGCTGTTCGAGGCGCGGATCCCCAAGGGTCTCGCCCCGATCACCGAGGTCGAGGGCCGGATCAAGATCGAGGAGACGGAGAAGACCCGCAAGATCATCGTCGTACCCGACGACGGTTCTGAGGAGGTCTCCTACCAGGTCCCGATGCGGTCCAGGCTCATGGAGGGCATCACCGACGGCGGTCGCGTCAAGGTGGGCCAGCAGCTCATCGCGGGCGCGGTCAACCCGCACGAGGTCCTGCGCATCCAGGGCTCTCGCGCGGTGCAGCAGCACCTGGTGGCCCAGGTCCAGGACGTGTACCGGTCTCAGGGCGTGTCGATCCACGACAAGCACATCGAGATCATCATCCGCCAGATGCTCAAGCGGGTGAACGTCCTTGAGTCCGGCGACACCGAGCTGCTGCCGGGTGAGCTGGTCGAGCGGCCGAAGTTCGAGAACATGAACCGCGCGGTGGTGAACGATGGCGGGCAGCCGGCTTCCGGCCGCCCAGTCCTGATGGGCATCACCAAGGCGTCGCTGGCCACCGAGTCGTGGCTGTCGGCGGCATCCTTCCAGGAGACGACCCGGGTGCTGACCGACGCGGCGATCCACGCCAAGTCGGACTCGCTGCTCGGCCTGAAGGAGAACGTCATCATCGGCAAGCTCATCCCGGCTGGCACTGGCATGCAGGTGTACAGGAACATCCGGGTCGAGCCGACCGACGACGCCCGCGGTGCCGCCTACCCGACGGCGCAGTACCAGGACACGGAGGGCTACCCCTTCGGTCAGGGCACCGGCGAGGCCGTCCCGCTGGAGGACTACGACTTCGGCGCCTACAACCGGTAGGCATCGCGGTCTCAAGGCAAAGGCGGCCGGAGCCCCACTCGGGGTTCCGGCCGCCTTGCTTTGCCGCGGGAGTTCTAGCGGGAAGGGGCTCCTTGGCCAGCGGGTCCCTCGGAGCAGCGCCGACCCTTGGGGGGAGCGGAGAGCTTTGGGAATGGTCCCTCGGAGCAGCGCTGACGCATTGCTGCGGCGAGCGATTGGACGCAATGCCGCAGGGGTGCTGGCGGGGCAGCAGCTGTGCTTCATTGCCCTCACGGCCTCGCGACAGTGATGATGCATCCCTGCTACGAGGGGGCTGCTGCGAGGAGGGCTGGAAGCGAGGGGGGCTGCGTGGCGAGTTGCTGCATGCGGGACGGCAGCGGCGAGTTACTGCGCAGCGAGTTGCGACGACCGGGGGACTGCGTCCGGGTGGGGCGCGGGCGGACAACTTGGCTTTGCCCGGGAATAACGTCTCACGGCGCGTGGTTGACGCTCGTGGTTCATGTCACAGGTGCTCCGCGCGCCAGGTAAGCTAAGACGCGGAAAGCCGTGCGGGGCGACCAGACAGACGATTTGGTCGGCGAGCATACGGGTGGTACCTTTAACATCCGTGCCCGTGACCGTGCGGGTATCTGCGTTTCGGCGTGCGGTGCTCCCAAGAGCTGCAAGGCGACCGGCCCCTCAGGGCGGGTATGGGGCGGCCCACAGGCTGCTGGCGCGGACTTTCTTCCCTTGATCCCAGTCGGTGATCGTCGCCGGGCCGCAGGCCTAGAGCGACACGCCCGACCTCGGGGGTCGGCGAAGAGGGGAAAATCGCAGGTCAAAAGGGTGGTCGCGGCGGGAAACCGGCGAGATTCCAGGTTGATTAGGTAAACGACGGAAAGGCACTGGGTTGCCCACGATCCAGCAGCTGGTCCGCAAGGGCCGCCAGGACAAGGTGTCGAAGAACAAGACGCCGGCGCTCAAGCAGAGCCCGCAGCGCCGGGGCGTGTGCACGCGTGTCTACACGACCACGCCGAAGAAGCCAAACTCCGCACTGCGGAAGGTCGCCCGCGTCCGGCTCACCAGCCAGATCGAGGTCACCGCCTACATTCCGGGTGTTGGCCACAACCTGCAGGAGCACTCCATCGTGCTCGTGCGCGGCGGCCGAGTCCGCGACCTGCCCGGTGTTCGGTACAAGATCATCCGCGGCTCGCTGGACACCCAGGGTGTCCGCAACCGCAAGCAGGCTCGCAGCCGGTACGGCGCGAAGAGGGAGAAGAGCTGAGATGCCGCGTAAGGGTCCCGCGACGAAGCGGCAGCTTGTCACCGATCCGGTCTACGGCTCGCCGCTCGTCACCGCGCTGGCGAACAAGGTCCTCAAGGAGGGCAAGCGGTCGCTGGCCGAGCGCATCGTCTACGGCGCGCTCGAGGGCTGCCGTGAGAAGAACGGCAACGACCCGGTCGTGACGCTCAAGCGCGCGCTGGACAATGTCAAGCCCACCCTTGAGGTCCGCAGCCGCCGCGTTGGTGGCGCGACCTACCAGGTCCCGGTCGAGGTTCGCGCCTCCCGGTCGACCACACTCGCGCTGCGCTGGATCGTCGCGTACGCCCGGCAGCGCCGCGAGAAGACGATGACCGAGCGGCTGATGAACGAGTTGCTCGACGCCAGCAACGGCCTTGGCGCGAGCGTCAAGCGCCGTGAGGACACCCACAAGATGGCGGAGTCCAACAAGGCCTTCGCACACTACCGCTGGTAACAAAGA